>OLNU01001013.1_pt1 | contig 22907 bp, 29 predicted proteins | sample 1672241 | NCBI WGS metagenome assembly OLNU01 (sample SAMEA3136663, study PRJEB25190) | human gut metagenome | biome: human gut; feature: human-associated habitat; material: faeces | place: Austria | collected 2013 | reverse complement strand
AACTGGAATTTGACTTGCCTATTTTCTTAAAATCTCATGTGGAGCTTCTATTTCATTTGCCAAGGTATGCTCTGTTAATTCTGACATCAATTTCAATTTTTTATTAATCAATGGTCGCATACAATTAGGAACATGTTCCTGATGCGCTCTGTGGATTGCTACACATTCCTTACAGTTTCCGTGATAACGACAGGCTTTCAGGCAAGGACAGTGATCTTTGTCTTTATACTCCTTACGAAATTCCGCTGCAAATTCTTCTTGCAGTCTCAGTCCCTCGACACGGTTTCCCTTATGAAATTCTACCATTGCATCCAGTTCTTTCTGGTTCCCTTCAATCTTCATGTTATTATAGCGCCTCCATTTCAACTATTCCTCATTTTCTGATAAATTCCTATTTGCATTTCCATTCATTTTAAAAATGGGCAACTCCGATTGGAATTGCCCACTCATTGCACTAATTATGCGATTTTTTCTTGCTTGCACCGATTTCTGCATCAGATGATGTAAGTTTGATGTAAATCACTGTTTTATATGGTTTTGACCAACTGAAGTACATCCCGTCATTTTAGTTAAACGATACATCTATACATCATCTTAGTAAAGCTTTGCACCTGCAGGAATATGGTTATCAACCATAAGAAGATGAAGTTCTTCATCCTCTGAATCCTTAAGGTTATTTACCGCTGAAAGTAACATACCGCATGATTCAATTCCCATCATCTTTCTTGGTGGAAGGTTTGTAATAGCAATTAATGTCTTTCCAACCAATTCTTCCGGTTCATAGTAAGCATGAATACCGGAAAGAATTGTTCTATCAACACCTGTTCCGTCATCAAGTGTAAACTGTAAAAGCTTCTTTGACTTAGGTACTGCAACGCATTCCTTAACCTTTACTGCCCTAAAATCTGACTTACTGAATGTATCAAAATCAACTTCTTCCTCAAATAATGGTTCAACCTTTACATTTGAGAAATCGATTTTCTCATTTGGAGTAAAGAATCCATTATTGTCAGATGCAACTACCGGCTGAGCATCCTGCTCAGAGTCTGCTGACACAGTTTTTGCACTACTGCTCTTCTTATCAGCATCGAGTGACTTCATCGTTGGGAAATGTTTCCCTATAATTTATACGCCTTTATAAGCCTTTATTTCCCTATTTCTGGGATGTTGCCTTTTCCTTACAATTTATAAATCTGTGTAAGTCTTTATAACTGGTCGTAAATCAGTCGTAAGTTGGTCGTAAGCTCAGTCTGTGCCAGTCTGCTTCATTTTCTGTGCTTTGAAGTAATCTTCAAAGTTAATCATCTCGGCCTTTTTCAAATCCTTTGTTGCATCTGTATAAATCTGCAATGTGGTTTCTGCATCTGCATGTCCCAGAATATCCTGCATAGCTTTGATGTTAACTCCTGCTTCGCACATTCTCGTTGTGAACGTATGTCTAAGTGAATGATTGCTGAACTTCGGAAGCAATACTGGGTCTTCTTTCCCTTTATCCAGAACTTCATAATTGCAATCTCTAATGATTCTTCTAAGAGCTTTATTTAATGTTCCCTGATGCTGAACGCCACCAAAACAATTTATAAAAACAAAATCGGTATATCCATCAACAACCACATTACATGTAAGACCTATTTCCTCTTGATATGCCTTTTCCATCATGAATGCTTCTTTCACTTTCGGCAACATAGGAATTGTTCTTTCTCCTGCTTTTGTTTTCGGTGTATTAACGGCAAATCCACATCTTTCAGAGCCACACTTATCAAAATAAACAAGTGTGTGGTTAACATTTATTGTTTCTTCTTCAAGGTCAATGTCGCACCACCTAAGTCCGGTAATCTCACCCACACGCATTCCAGTCCACAGCATAACCGTAAAAATAGGATACCATCTGTGATACTGCCCTTCCTGTGCGAGGAAATTTTCAAACAAATCTGATTCTGGAACAGTCAATGCTTTTCTCTTTTCAGAATCGTTATTGTGTGCTCTCTTAAGCTCTTTCAACGCATTATCTGAGGGATTATAACGAAGATACTCGTCTTCTACACCAAGCTCTAATACCTGATGTAAAACAGTATGTACGTTATCAATCGTATTAGCCTTTACATGCCTTTCATCAGCAAGATAATTATAAAATGCCCTTACATCTGAACGCTTCAAATCGGTAATATGTGTATTACCAAAATCCGGCTCTACAAACTGGTTGTACATATACTTGTAATTCTGAAACGTATTAGCCTTTAATCCCTTTTTAAGCTGTTCCCAACGATAATACAAATCGTTGATTGTAATATTGTTCTTATCAGCCCTGATACCATCTAAGGCATCCCGTAAAACATCAATCTCTTTTTCCCTTAATTCATCCAAGGTCTTTGCGTATACAGAATGACGTTTACCTTTTTTATCTCTCCACTTATATTCAAACGTTCCGTTTGCTCTCTGGTATTCACCTTCTTTTAATACTCTTTTTTTATCATCCTTGCGTCTCTCTATTGCCATAAATATTCCTTTCTGACAAATACAGAGTTCACGTTTAAAATAATTATATCAAACGTGAACTCTTTGTCAATTTCAAAAATATTTTCATACGTTTATATTGAGTACGTCTTATCTAAGTATTCATCTAATTTTTTTCTTTTTATCAGACGCTTATTCCCAACCCACAAAACAAAGGGACAATTTCCAGAATCCGTTATTTCACGGAGCTTATTTATACCAATGTTAAAATAAGCTGCTGCTTCCTCTAAAGTGAGATTTGATTTTTCATATATTGGAACTTCGCACTTCACAACGAACCGCCCCTTTCTAATCAATTTTGTCGAAGATATTATCTAAAACATATTTTTTCTGATTCTTTCTGCTATAGTGGTTTTCTTTTGTTTCAACACTTTCATAAATTCCATACTGATTAAGTGCCATCTTATGAATGTAGTCCATATCAAACTTTAATACCGACGATAATCTACGAAACAACTGCTCTCCCTTGTCGGTAGTATGTAAATGATAATTCCAATAAAATGTAGCTGGGTCATACGGTGTCGTAATAAAAATTGTTCGACAGGCGATTGCTTTGTTAAAGTATCTGGATGAAATGGCAACCTTCCCCCTAGAGAAGGGATTCAGTAATGCCAACAACTCCGAATATGTAATGACTTCCGGTCGTAATTCATCAAGTATTATCGTGTTTTCTCCTTGATAGAACTGGAATGGGTCTGTTGCAGTAGTCGTTTTGTAATATGCTCCTGCTTCTTTGGCTAACTTCTCAGCCAAAAAGCTCTTTCCGGTTTCAGACTGTCCATAAAACCAATGAACCGCAACCTTTTCATCATTTTCTACCATTTCTTTATACAGATTATCTGCCTGCCGGTCTAAAAACAGTTCGTGTGCTTTCCTTATCTTATCTCCTGCCTTGGCATACAAGGAGCCGCTAAGCTGTTCTTTTGCCTCTGATACAGTCATTTCTCCTGTGGCTATCAAATCAAGAATAGCGTTAATTTTATTTGTTCCAGTAATGCTCTCAACTTTCTTAACTTTCTTCGATACCCTGGCAATCAATTCTGCATAATCAAAATTTGCTCTTACTTCATCACAGGAATACTGATGTTTATGTCTTGCATTGTCAGTTGCATGAATCAGATATGAAAATCCATTTTCTACATTTCCTTTCCAGACTTGCAATCTTTCGGGATTATCCCCAATGTCTTTTGCAACTTGATTTACTGAACGTGCATTATCAAACTGTAACATCATATGTATATGAGCTTCGGCAGGCGTAACATTATCTTCCTTGGTGTCTTTATCATGAAGAATAATTGCAATTCGTTTTGGCTTCATTGTTTGTTCTACATGCTCATATAATTTATCAGGAGTCATACCATTAGGCAAATATGAAACTTGTTGTTCGTACATGAAGTTTCGGCACTTTTTAGGCTGTGATTTATTCGGCATTGTGCCACACTCCTTCCATTTTCTAAGTGTCTGCCACCAAATCTGGCACACTTTAAATTCATGGCTGGGGATAACAAGCCCTCCCCAGCCGTATTTATAAGCATTTCTTATCATCTGGCACTGGCACAGTGTTCCGCTTTTTCGCTTCGCTCAAAGCGGAACATCTTTTCGATTACAGTAATAAGAATCTAATAATTCTGATAACGCATCATATTCACCAAACTCAACCTTTGGAAACTTAATGAAGCGTACATCATTGTTAATTCCATCATCGGCACTAAACCACGCATCACCTGCAGAATACTGACGTTCACGCAAAACTTCAAGTTTGTCGGAACTCCATAAATACCTTGCTTCATCTTTGCTTGGCTTGAATAAAATACGGATTCCGCAAGCATTATTTACAGCGGATTCAAGACCACCAGTGCCAACAGAAGCTTCTGCCGTGGATAAAATCAAGAAGCACCCTGCCGAAGCTCCTTGTGTGGCGATCTGGCGAAGCAAAGCTTGAAAATCTGTAAGGCTATAATCAGGTTTCTCCTTAGATGCTTTCTTTGGAAACATATCTTGAATAGAAACAAATTCATCCAAAAATAATACAGATGGATGCATCCCCATTTCAAACCACTTATGAGCCTTCCCCGACTTTTTACAAGCGTCATTTATAATTTTTTGTCGCTCAACACGAAGCTGATTAAATCTTCGTATAGCATCAAGAATATGCTCCACACTTCCATTTTCAGCAGGAGATAATACATGAGGACACAAACTAAGCTCCGCTGATTTTGGGTCTACAATTATGATTTCCGAACCAAACTCATCTCTACCCTGTTTTAAAAATGGGATAAGAAAGGTTGATATAATTGCTGTTGTTTTTCCGCTTCTGCTTCTTCCTGCCACTATTGCCGATGAATTAAGCACCTTACTATAATCTATGTAAACATCATCTCTAATGTATGCCTTCTTAATATTTGATGGGACGTCCGCCACGGAATAAAATACGCTTTGCTTACTATATCCTGCGACCACATCCTCAACATAATAATCAACATATCTTCCAGCTATATCTTCTTCCTTCGTAACAACAGCATAATTTCCATATTTCCCACGAAGACATCCCGAAATAATGTTTTCCAAACTTGATACATCATCAAAATCCGCGGACATACAATCTACGGAAATTCTAAATCCTTTATCTGTTTTGGTTACATAAATGGTAGGTTCAACTTCACCCTCTCTTAAATTTAATGGATTCCCAAACGATGTATCGCACAACGCTTTACGGATAATATATTTTATATTTCTTCTATCGCTCCGAAGCATATATTCCATGATAGAAACTGCAAATATCAACAAGGAACAATACAGCAAACACTCAATGATATTTGATAAATTTATATTTATATCTTTGTGAAGCTCCTTAGTAATTATAATTGCAAGTATTTCCATCACTTTTACAAGTCCAGTGATGCAGAGAAGAACCACCCCGAAGATAATCATCTTCGGAGTGGGAGAGCAATATCGGAGATATTTGTCTTTGCTCCATCTGCTCATATTACTTATCCTTAGGAACAGCAACCGCAATATCTTCACATTTAACGGAAAGCTGATTTCTGTACTCGCCATAAATATTGGCAGTTACACCCCTTGGCATAACGCGGGATTCAAGCGGAATATCCACGTCCTTAAGCACTTTGAATGTAATCTTTTCAAAGCGATTGGTAAACTCTTTCCCGTCCTTAAAAGAATACGGTGTCTTATCTGCTGCGATAACGCACTCGACCTTTGTCCCCAAATGCTGTTTAGTATCAAAATCCTGATACTCACTGACCCCTGTTACCAGAAAACTCTTACCTTCGGCAAAAGCATCCCAGTTGAACATTAAAAATTGATTAAGACCTTTCATTGCAATTCTCCTTTCCTTCAATGCTACCTGATAAAAACATTTCCGTTATTTCAGCAAACTCTCTGACCAATGTCGTGAACAGCGCGTCCAATGCACAAAGAAAATCATACGCATCAAGCTTACCGTTCTTATACATTAGATAGTTGTTATCCAGATTAAACACCGTCAACTTATCATTCTGTTCACCGTTAAAGTACATAATCCACAAGGGAATCGGTATGTTTGTTAAATCTCCAACTATAAGCAAACAACAATCAAGACTATACTTTTCATGGATTTCATCAACACGTTGTTTTATGTGTTCATCCATCTCAACCTTGCTCATCATCCTTTCCTGATTCCCTGATGCCCTTGGCAAATCTGGATAATTATTTTTCTTTGTTTCATTCCTGATATTAGGGCTGATTTTTCCTTGTCTCTTCATAGCCAATCTCCTTTCTTCAATGCGTATTAGCATCTTTTCTGTAATAATCATACATCCGTAAAAGCACAAAAACCATCGAAGAAAAAAAGCATCATAGCCATCATTTATAAGGGAAAAAAATGTTAAAAAAACTCCTTTTCGGGGAAGAAAAGGAGTCAAATCTGTATTTATAAGGGAAAAATTTGTATCAGTCATTTTTATTGTTCATTATTTTAACAATTCTTTCTGCAATTTTATCAGCCAAAGCATCTATTACTGGATTATCCATATTGGGCTTATAGTATTCCCAATTATAATTCGGAGCATGAAAGGTATCATATAGCTTCTGGTATCGTTCACCAAACTCCCAGTTATCATAAAGCAATTCCATTTCGTCATAATCTTTCTTATACTTCTCAAAATCAATTTCAGAAAAAAGATTTTTAAAAATTGCCTCAACCATCAGATTTGTTTTTTTTACTTCTGATTGTTCTGCATCATTAACCGCATCTTCCTCAATCTCAGATGAATTCATTGCCTCTAATGAATCAATCTTTTCCTTCTCAAATTCATATGCTCTCAATTTAATATTGCTACATTGCTTATCCTCCTTATTCTCAGCTTTTTCAATTTGCTTCTGGATAAGCTCTTTTACAGCTGAATGTTCTGAAATAGCGCACGCAGTTTTCCAACCAACGCACATTGTTTCCGCATTTTTTTTTGACATCTTAATATATACTTCGTCATTGTACTCATCAAAGACTTCACGGATTGTTTTTTCTAGAGATTCCACCGACATCAGCTCTATTGGTGGAATCCCTACACGCCTTAAAGCCATATGTGCGCAATCCTGTGCACTAAAGTCGTAAGGACTTTTTATAAAATAGTCATCTAAAAAATTTCCATCTATTTCCCTTTCACTGTCTTTTAGTTTGTTCATAACATAAGCGTTAAAGTTGTTGATTATCCCTACTTTATACTTACTTTTATAAAAAGGATTGGAAATAGACTTTATAACTGTGTCATTCCATTTTGTAATATCAATATATTCCATATTTCCCACCTGACATCCGCATCGAATTTGTATTTTGATTACACACATGATAATCAACAAAAACGGAACTGATTTAATTTCTGATCCGTTTCTATTGATTAGTCCTTTATAACCTCTTCGATTATTTGCTTAACCTTTTTATTACTTAATTGCTTATGAAAACTTACTTTATATCCATCAAGGGTCAATTGATTGAAGAATACCTCTGCACATTTTATTTTTGCATCTTCGATTCCTCGTAATGTAGACTGATTTTCTACCAGTTTAGTTTCAACAACTATGTTTAATTCTTTTGTCCCATCAGCCTTTTTTACCACATACATAAAATCAGGGCTGTAGTTTTCATCAACAATCGTCGGAATGGCAATGCTAGAGCGTGGTATTTTACCATATACTACAACTTCTGAAATATCTGTCATGATATTCTCTTTTTCCAAAGGAGAATCAAAAGCAATAGTATCATACAAATACTTATCTGAAGGTGTACCAGGTGCAATCATAGTGCCCACAACGCCCTGTTTAATCAATTCCCTAGGAGTTCCATCTCTGTATGACAATGCGGTTTCTGCTACATTTTGATTAGACCTAGCATATCGGAAACGAGTCTGTGTGTTAGCAATCTTCCAATCTTTAAACTTGCTCACTATTTGGGCAGCAGACTGTTCATTTATCAATTCTTCTGAAATGCCGTTTTCGCTGTCGTAGCTACACATTTCTTTATGAAGAACAGTCAGCGGAATACTTGTCTGAGAACTAATACGTTTCAAAAACTCATTGTAAGCAAGAGGGTGATTTACAGTATATGTCACTCCGGTATCTTCCCTTACTTCCATCCTATCAGACTCAACTACCACTTCATCTCTGTGGCTATAAAGAGCTGTTTTAGTAAAAGTACCACTTTGTCGCAGTATATCGTGAATAGCTTTAGGAATCTCTGCTTCAAGATTTTTCTCATAAAAAAGATAATACTTCTTATTTATTGCTTCCCAAAGTTCTTTTAGCTCAGAATATACAGCCTTTCTGATTTTGATTGTACTTGTATTCTTCTTATTTCGGTCTACTACCTTACCACCTTTTACGCCAGATACAAGTTCAGGATAATCTGCAAAAAATGAATTTCTGTTTTCCGTAATTATATTCATATGCGCATCAACATACTTTTTCTGCAACATATCAATAAATATTTGTGTCGAATCCACTCCCCTAAGTTTTGCTATCCTATCAAGTTCATTAGCATCCAGTTTAAGTGTTTCTGGCAATTCTCCGTTTATCTCTTTAACTAACTTATCAGCAAAATCGGCTTCAGTAAAATCAACTATATAATTCAACTGAAATTCTTCATTAGATATCCTGTTTCCATTTTCATCTACTGGAAGCCTTAAGCCTCTTCCAACTTCCTGCAATTTACTATTTTCACTCCCACTTGAACGGAGTTTCGCAATAGTAAACACATTAGGATTATCCCAACCTTCTTTCAACGTCCATTTTGAAAACAAGAAGCGTCTGGTGTTGTAACTACCATCTGCATTTTTAAATGATAATAGTCCTTTCTTATTACGAAGAATATCATCAACTTCTTTTGCAATATCCTCATCAGAATCACTGTTATCTTGCGCAAAATAACCTGCATGACAAGCAGATAAATCTAAGAGACTGGCATTTAAAAATTCCTTATATGCATTCTCTTCATCTGGCAGTTTACTAATCAGCTCTTCTATAGCTTCTTTCAACAGCCTTTCAAACATCTCTCTAAGATAAGGCGATTTACCCTCATCATCTTCACGATATGATGTAATATCGTCAATGAAAAACAGCGCCAGTGTTTTTATTTTGAACTGCCTTCCTGAGAAGTTCTGACGTTCAGTTTCAAAATGCCTTTGTATTGCAAGTTTGAGCATTTGCTCCTGATAAGACGATGAGTAGATATCTGTATTAAACTCTTCTCCCTGATACTTTGTCTGACCATTTGATAGTTCTATAAAATTTTTCCCTATTGCACTAATTACAATTCCTTCAAATGAAGTATCAATTACTGAAAGAGAATCACCCACTGATAATGTAAATGTTTTTGTCGATTGTCCCTGTCTTTTAAACTGAAAATTCGCAGAGGTTTTTGATTCTATTGAAACAATCTTTACCTTTTCCTCTTTTGCTGATAATGGTTCAAAATGCTCTTTTGCAACACCCTTGATAAGATTTTTATTGAATGAATCGCATGCGTTCAGTTCATACACCAGATTATTGAAATCTTTAATACTTGTTTTATTTCTTCCTCTGCCTATTGTAGTTTCAGGGAACGTTGCCCCAAAACGTATAATCATTTCTGGTTGTAATTCATTTGCTATCGTTTGATACGCCTTCTGATTACGCGCAAATCGATGAGGTTCATCAATTATAACAATTGGCTTTGTGGCACGAAGCGCATCAAATGGCCTATAGAATCCCTCTACCAAATAATCATAGTCCGAGCGTGTAAGCATATTACCATTAGTCAAAAGTTGCATATTAACGAGCAAGACATAGATTCTATTTGCATTCTGACAAGAACCTGTCACAAAATTTCTAACTGGTGAAGGCATTGCAAGAAATCCCTTTTTCTTTGTCTTAGGGCTTTCTAAAACGCCTAGTTCTATATCACAATTATATCCACACGCATCAGCAAAATGATGTCTTACATAATTGTCTTCTAAAAACTGTTTCGTTCCTGCTTTTATCGACAATGAAGGCACTGCAATTATAAACTTATTAAACCCATACCGTTTATGCAATTCATAAATAGTCTGAGTGTATACATATGTCTTTCCTGTTCCAGTCTCCATCTTTACATCAATATTTAGATATTCACCAGTATCAGGATTAGAATTATGCTTATAATCTTCCCTTATGTCCCTCTGAATATTGCTTAAATTCTCATGAATTCGCATTTCATTATAATCAAAGGACGGATTTTGATATGCCAAAGAAGGGTTTGCTATCGATACCCCTTCAAGTACCTTTGCAATTGCTTCAACTGCTTTTTGTTGATGTTCCAAGTCCCTTTCAAGAATTAACTCCAAAATGCCACCCCCTTAATAACGAATATCAAGATTAACCTTAAGATTTTTTTCTGAATCTCGCAGTATCTTAACATTCGTCTTGAGGTTTTCCATGTTTATATAATTAAAGCTATATCCAAACACAACTATATTCTGAGGGTTAAACTCCCCTTCTTGATTATACTTATCTATTAGCGCTTTAATTGCATCTTCATCCATCTCAGGATTTATCAGATACAAATGATTTTTGCACCAGTACGCTGAATATCCTGCCAAGTCAATCATCTGCACAGTATTAGAAAACTTATACCCATCATGAATTAACCATGTGGTAAGTATTGTATTTGTTCCAAATTCATTAAAAATATTGCCATCTGTTATAAAGCCTGAATTTTCAAATTTTTCAAGCTTATCGATAGTTTCTGACTTAACCGCTCTTAGCGTATAATGTTTAAATCCCAAATCTATGTCTTCTGGAGCATTTTCTTTTATCTTTAGTGCCGCCCTTTTTATTCTTTCAATTCCGATATAGTCTAAAGTATGCGGATATCCAAGACTCTCTGTAAAGTCTATCATTTCCTTAAATTTAGGTTTATCTGATTTACTTGCATTTTTATATTTATCATCAAGATTCTCTGGTAACTGAACTGCAATTATGCGCCTATTCCCATTATCTTCAGCATTAAGTTGCATTATTGCCTCAGTGGAGGTTGCAGAGCCAGAGAAAAAGTCTACAAACAGGTCACTGCTTCCTCCTCCAATCGAAAATGCTTTTTTTACCAAATATGTTGGCTTGGGAAAATCAAAAACGCTTCCCATGTCATAATCCCCTAACTCAGTAGACCCCTGTTCTGTTATAACGCCAGTTTCTTCCCAAATATCATCATCTTCTTCAGCTAAATCACCTACAATATCGTCGTTATACCAAATTGTCTTTGCCTTATATGTGCCTTTTCTATATTTTTCATAACAGCCATATTCGCCACTTGTCTTTTTTCTTGCTACTACTTCACTCTCCATAGAATCAGGATTACAATTAGCCTCAAATTTCTTGGTACCCCAACGCCAACAACTTTCTTCTCCCTCACTATTGAGAGGCAATATTTCCTCTGAATACTCATCGGTTTGAATCAATGAAACCGGTGAATATCCACATTCATCGACAACATTTGGATTAGCATAGATAGGATAGAATAAATTTGGTCTGTTAAATCTTCCAAATTTAGGATTACGATTTCTAAGCTCTCGTTCTTCAAATTCACCAATCTTATCAGACACTGAAAATGCGCCTGACCCCTTTGACAGTTCATTTAATATCACATCTGGATTAGCGGTATAAACAAGCAGATACTCATGCGTCTTGGCTAATTGTTTATATGTTTGTCCTCTCTTATTTGCCTGTATTATAATATTGGCAATAAAATTTTCCTCACCAAAAACATCATCACAAATAAGTTTTAAATTCGCTTGCTCATTATCATCTATAGAAATAAAAATAACACCATCCGATGACAATAAATCCTTTGCCAACTGCAATCTAGGATACATAAACATAAGCCATGCAGAATGAGACGCACTTCCTCTTGATGTTAAATCAAGTATTCTTTTTGCGTGAGTTTCATCAACACTCAATTTTTCCATCAACTCGTCTACTGAAAAGGAAAAATTATCATTATAAGAAAAGCCATCCGAACCAGTATTATAAGGCGGGTCTATGTAAATACATTTAACCTCTCCCGCATAAGATTTGAGCAGATGCTTAAGTCCGTCCAAATTATCTCCACTGATATACACATTTTTACTATTCAAATTTTCAGGCTTTGAATTATGTTCTTCATCTGGAACAATAACTGTTTCTGTTTCTAACGCAGAGAGCATTTTTGCATAGTTTTTTCCCAAGAAGCGTAGTTCATACCCCTCTTGATGAATACTCACTTTATCTCTCAAATATTCCTTAAATCTATCGATGTCAAAACTGCCATCCTCATGAAAACATGCTGGAAAAACCTGCTTAAGCATTCCTATTTCCTTAGCATTAGGTTCGATAGACTCATTAACCTCTATGATGTCCCTTATCATTTTGTTTCCTCCAACTTTTTCAGTAATTTTTGCTTTTCCTCAAAGTCATCCATATACGCCACTAAAGCGCGTTCCACGGCAAAGGTCTTACTCTGCCCTGATTCTTCACTAAACTTTTCAAGACGCTCGTAAATAGCTGTTTCTATGCGCACATTTAGATATGTACCATCTTTTTTAGGTCTTGCCATTATTTTTTCTCCTATTTCAAATCAGTAGTAACAGCTATATTTTACTTCAATCTACTACTTAATTCAACAAATTATTTTTTTATACAAAAAGGGTTTCCTTTCGGAAACCCTTTGAACGTGTTCTCTATATTTGGTCGTAAATTAGTCGTAAATCTCAACCTATAATCTCTGAAGCCCTTGATTTTACTGACTTTATTTATCCAACGACTTCATCGTCGGGACGGAAAAGACATCTCGGTTATTGGGTTACTAAAGTGGTATTCACTGTACTACCCCAAATGATTTGCCGCCCTATTGTGTTTGATACAACCTTTCTTTACTACCCCATACGTGCTATTTGATGTTGTATTTGGTGTAAATGGTGTAAGTCTCTTTTCGTCGCCAACAATAAAACTGCGTCAAATGTTTGCCGCTTTATTATACTCATTTTTGAAGTACGAGTCAAGACCTTCAAATTCAGACCTCCTTAACTCCTTCGTTACATCGGTATAAATGTTAAGGGTAGTAGAAATATCTTTGTGACCAAGCGTATCCTGAATGACCTTGACATTAACCCCTGCCTCACACATTCTTGTCGTGAATGTATGCCTTAATGAATGGCAGCTAAAATGCGGAAGTAGCACCTTTGCATTTTCATCTTTCAGAAGCTGTTCGTCGTTGCAGTCACGAATAATACGGCGAATGGCTTTATTGAGAGTTGCTTGGTGCTGCGGCTGTCCAAAGCGGTTAAGAAAGATGAAATCAGTATAGCCGTCCACAACAGCTTCACAATGAATATCAAGCAACTCCTGTCTTTCTTTTTCCATAAGGAATGCTTCTTTGACGAAATCCAACATCGGAACTTGGCGTTTTCCAGCCGGAGTTTTCGTGGTATTGATATTAAAATAGCAACCACGCTTACTACCGTCAGTTCTATGGTCATAATATACCAGCGTGTGATTAACATTGATAATTCCTTCGTCCAAATCAATGTCGCACCATCTGAGACCCGTTGCTTCTCCTACACGAAGCCCAGTTCCAACCAACACCGCAAAAATTGGATACCACAAACTTGCAGATGGCGTGTTCTTTAGATAACTCAAAAACAGTTCCTGTTCCGGTCTCGTTAAGGCTCTGCGTTTCTCCGTTTGAAAACAATGAGACTGCTTTAACTCTTTCAGAACATTATTGGAAGGATTATTTCTGAGATAATTATCATCCACTGCCATATCCAAAATCTGATGAAGAACCGTATGGATATTGTCAATGGTCGCCGGTTTCAAATGGCGTTCATCAGCAAGATAGTTGTAAAACCTCTTAATATCCGACTTTTTCAAAGAAGAAACGGTCTTTGAACCAATCTGTTGGCGGACAAAGGTCTCATACATATATTTGTAGTTTTCAAAGGTGTTGTTTTTCAAACCACGCTTCAAATCTTTCCAAAGTTCATACATATCATTTAGGGTAGTATATCGAGCTTCTGCTTTTATGCCGTCTTTCTTGTCCTTTTCTATTTGCTCTTCTTTGTATCGAAGTTCGTCAAGAGTCTTGGCATACACATAACGCCTTTTTCGGTTGGCGTCTGTCCAACAATAATGATATGTACCGTCTGCTCGCTGTGATTCGCCTGTGCGAAGAACTACTCTTGATTTATCTCGTCTTTTTGCCTTTGCCATATTCTTTTCCTCCTAAACCTTTTCTACTTTATCCATATACTTGTCAAACTTCTCACGGTTTATCAAAATCTGTGTTCCATTTGAGATTGAAAAATTGCAACCTTTCGTCAATGCCATTTTTCTAAGTCTTTTAATACCAATACCGGAATAAGCGGCTGCTTCTTCACAAGTAATAACCTTGCGTTCCCATATCGGTAAATCCAGCTTTCTTTCCTCAATCGCCTTCCTATATTCCAATATTTCAGGACTGGTTACTTTCAGCATACTCTCACCACCTTATATCGAATATAGCTTCTCAAGGTACTCCTCGAAACGCTTTCGTTTTATCATAGTTCTTTTCCCTACACGCAAAGTAAAATTGCAATCCTCTTGCTTTATGAGCTTGTATATTGTGTCTCTACCAATGCCCGTATAGGCTGCCGTTTCTTCAATAGATAGGTTTTGTCTATGCCATAAAGGGACATCGGAACCTCGACTCTTGAACCATTCTCTTTGGAAATTAACCTCGCTTTCCATTTGTGATTCCTCCCTCATATTGAGTACACTCTTTCAATATACTCATCAAACTTTCTTCTTTTTATCATTCTTCTTGTTCCAATCCACAGCACAAAAGGACAATCTTCCGGATTAGTCAGTTCGTATAATTTACTCATACCGATACCTGAATATCGAGAAGTTTCTTCAATGCTCAAAGTTGGTTTGAACCAAATAGGCACTTCGTCCTTTTTACTATTCTTTCGATTGTCTGACATTTGATTTTCCTCCTTGATTTTGATGTCTCAAGGATACATAAAAATGATTGATGAGCCAATGATGCGAATTGGCTCATCGCACACTTGACAATTTGGTTAAATGGAATACTGCCTTTCGATATATTCATCGAATTTTTTACGCTTAATCATTCTCCTGTTACCTATCCATAAAACAAAGGGACAATCCTCCGGATTCGTCAATTCATAAAGTTTATCTCTACCAATGCCGGAATAAGCAACTGCTTCTTCAATGGAAAGATTGGGTTTATGCCATAAAGGAATATTGTATTTCTCCTTATCTTTTCTTTCAGGCATTTTTACACCCCTTTCCTTTGACCGAGGTGCGTTTGTCATAAACGATGTAATCCCAACCGCTGTTATTGCACTTATCGCAGTGGTCTTTGCTTTTCGCAAACGGGTCAAGACGCCTGACAACATAGTTTGGGTCGTGGATATAGTCGCTCAGGCACTTGGGGCATAAGCAACGAACATCTCCGTTTCTGTCTGTGTTGTAAATCCATAAACCGAAAGTCTTTTTAAGAGCTGCGTTAATTTGCTTCCAAAGCCTTTCATCGTTTACCGAACCAATGTAGTCTGTCAGTTCATCCTTATTGACGGTCTGTATCTGTTCAAGAAGAACCATTGACGGCTTCTTCAGACCGAAGTCCTCACCCAAAATGATGTGTGAAGGAAGATACTTCTTTTTCATCACAGCCGTAACAGCCGCAACAATAATTGTCGGGGCATTTGCATTAAAGTTGTCCGCCTGAATTACCATTACAGGTCTCTCTCCCGACTGGACAGACCCCTCTCTTTTTCCAAAATCGTAGTAGAATAAATCTCCACGCTGAATTTCTTTTCTCTGCATATATGTATAACCTCTCTGTTCATTTAGTCTTGAAAGTGCATTTCGTATCCGGATTTGAAATAACCCCTTCACTCATTTGGACAAAGGGTGCTGAAATGCACACCCAAAATCAGAGATTTTCATAAAATTTCTTGAAATTTTTTCTTGCGGCAGCAATCGACTTATCTACAACGCTGTAATATACTCCTTCTTCCTTTGCAATTTTTCTTGAACTCATACCTAACAAAATCGCTTTTATCAGTCGTTCTCTCTGAACAGGTTTCAGCATTTCCAATACCTTTCTGACTTTTGCAATTTCTAACTGGCGAAGCTGTTCCTTTTCTTCCTCAATCCGTTCTTCTTCCGCTTGCTCAAACGGGTCAACAAACGGAGTAATCAGTTCCCGGTGGAATTGTTCAGAGATGTCATCTTCATACCCGTACACATCGATTGTTCTTTTTGCTCGCTTTTCGTACTTATCGTTGTTTCTGTATGACTCGTCAATCACTTCGCCCTGAGCCATAGAAAGCAGAATGAACGGAGTGTACCGACGGATAACATCAGGGTATTTAACCCACAATTCTTCTTCCGCCAGTTCTGTTACAATCGCCCATTTCTCCGTGCCGGTGTAACCGTGGTATTCATACCGCAGATTGATGAGTTTGCAGTCGTTCGCAAATAATAATTCCTGTTGTTCTAATGTAAGTTTTGTCATTGTCGTAATCTCCTTAAATTTGAATTTTTGAATTTGGTTGAAATCAAAAATTCGGAGATTACGGATACTTGGCGATATATGCCAGCCACTTATATGTCACGGTCTTGCTCCTTTCGGGAGCGACAAAAAAGCCGGACACCAAGAACATTAGGATATTTCTATCCCTTAATTCTCAGCGTCCGGCAATTTGATGACTCAAGAGCTTTCGCTCAAGGACTCGTGGCTCGGTACATCTGTCCGATATTTAATTGTTCGCTCTGTTACTACTTCTTGTTAATCTGTATTTGACCGTTCCTTTGCGGAGGGACAAGTCAACCTCTACTACTCTGTGGCAGTTCGGACATTTCAGTTCAATAACGCCTGTTGTCATTGTTACCTTGTCAAAAATACGCCAGCCACAGTTTTTGCACCTTACGATTATCTTTTGTTCCAACGATTTCATAGCTCGCTCACCTCCGGATAAACCGTAACCAAATCAAAAGGATTATCAAGATACTCCTTTTTCAAAAGTCCGAGCTGTTTCATTCGTATGGCAAGAGCCTTTTTGGAACACCCTAAAAAATCCGCAAGTGCGTCAAACCTTTTATATACACTCGGATAGTATATCTTGTTCAGGCATTCAATCTTTTCGCCGAGACTGAACAGATACATTCCTTGTTTTATGAGGTTTTCAGGAAGAAGAATAGCAGCTCCAAGCGTGTTTGCCTGCCATTCCTCCCAATCTGATATTGGCTTATTCCTCTCGGAATTTGCCTTGTAATAATGTACTCCGGCAGACTTCTGTGTTACACCGTAATCATTCGGGAACAACATCTTAAATATCTGATGGCTGCCCTCGTGCATTAAGGTGAAATTCTTTCTGCCTTTCAGCTTGCTGTCAAAGTTCAAGTCCTTTTCCACAAGAACGGTTTTCCCGTCCAAAAAGAAAAAGGCTTCGTTATCATCATCTTCAAATACCTGAACACCCATTTCCGTAAATGAGGTCATTCCGAGAATACTACCGTCATAGGATAGGTGCTGGTATTCGACATTCAATCCGAGAACCTTCTCCAAGAGAAGCTCCGGGTCAATTCTGTATATTTGTGTGTTACGGACATCGGGAAGTGCCATATATGCCTGAACATACTTGTCGGCTATCGCTTCGATGTCAAATCTCGATAAATGTTTCAAGTTACAAAACCTCCTACCATTAGGATTTTGCTTCTACAAACCACTTTCCGTTTTCTTCGTCGAACAGAAATGTGGGCTTGCCGCAAATCTGTACCGTGTAGCGGATACCGGTTCCTCCGACTTTGGTGGAAGCCGCACGGCATTTCTGAATTACACGGTCTATCTCATATTTTTCATCATTCTCAAACTTGATGAAATTCGGACGAGCCGTTCCATCAGGTCTGTGTGTTACATTTACTTCAACATAAACTTTTCTTCTATCGGATTCCATTTTTATACCTCGTAATTTCTCAAAGTCAAAACTAATCTTCCCAAGTGCTTGTATCCGTCGATGTTCTTATCCGACACCCTGTACTTAGGTCGGTCATCTACGGCAGTATTGATGTAACAGGAAAGCCTTCCTTTCTTAAAGCGTTTTTTCCGGTCAAAGAAAAGGAACATTCCCTCATATATACCATAGTCGGTAAAATGGTTTCCGCCGTCCGCACGGAAGATAACAATATCTTCGCTGCACCCCTGCAAAAAGCAGTCGGGTATCGTAACATAAGCCGTAACCTCTTTTTCGTCAATCACAATAAGCCCTCCTTAACCGACCATACCTGTCGGCATAGTGATTTCGGCTTTTTCCGGTGGTAGCCGCAGGTTCTGACACAGAACCCCATTCCTTATGCTGTCCTTTCCGAAGCGCCGTCTGATTTCTTCAACGCACTTTTCCATTCGCTCCAATTTGTCCTGTTTTGCGGCATCCATAAACATATCTATTTGACGGGGCGTGTCTTGTGGAACAAGATTTATGGCTTGTACCGTCACAGAACGGATAGGGTTGTTCCACCCATATCTCTTTTCAAACAACTGGAAAGCGGTCTTTGCAATAATCATCGGAGACTGTGTAGGAAGTGCAATCTTCGTCTGCCATTGCCTTGTATTGAGTGTGTTGTCTCTAATATGTATTGCGACACCTTCTGCACTTAGTCCGTGAACACGGAGCTTGTGACCGATGTCTTGGGTTAATTCGAGAAACACAGGCCACACCTGCTCCGGTTTCTCTAAGTCTGCTACTGTTGTTATACCGTGTCCTACGCTTTTTATAGGGGAAACGAAGTCTTTCTTGGCAACAAGGGAAAGGTCGTTGCCGTTGGCATAGTTCCATAAAACTACTCCGTTCTTTCCTAATCTTCTGCGTAAGAAATCAGGGTCGGTATTCGCTAAATCCCCGATGGTACGAATACAATAGCTGTCAAGCACTCGCTGGGTTGCCCGTCCTACACCGAGCAGGTCAGCGGCAGGAAGTCCCCAAATCTTTTCTTTGAATGTGTCCTTTGGTATTACGGTTACTGCATCCGGTTTCTTCATATCCGAGCCGAGCTTCGCAAATATCTTATTAAAGGAAACACCCACAGAAATCGTCAAGCCGAGTTCAAACTTCATCGTTTCACGAATTTCATTTGCCACCTTTTCCGGCGAACCGAAAAGGCTCTCTGTCCCGCTAATATCCAGCCAACATTCGTCCATACCATACGGTTCAACTTGGTCGGTATATCGCTCATAAACGCTTCTCGCAAGCTTTGAGTATTTGATATACTCCTCATAATGGGGCGGTACTACAACCAAGTCCTTGCACTTCTGTTTAGCCTGCCATACTGCGTCCCCGGTTTTCACATCAAAAGCCTTTGCTTTGTAGTTCTTAGCAAGCACGATACCGTGTCGTTCCTCAACAGAGCCGCAGACAGCAATCGGATATTTCTTTAATGCGGGGTCGAGCATACATTCGACGCTGGCATAGAAGTTGTTCATATCACAATGAAGTATGCTTCGTAACATTTTTTGAACCCCCCTTGACATTTTGGGAAGTTTAGTGTAAACTATGAGTAGTTCAACTTCCTGTTTCTTATTATACGCAGTTTAAGTGTACTTGTCAAGAGCAAATGAGAAGTTAAACTGTAAATATTCTTTTAAGGAGTGAAATCAAAGATGACATTCGGTGAAAAAGTCAAAGCTGAGAGGACTAAACTCGGTCTTAATCAGGATGAATTGGCTGAAAAAATAGGCGTAACCCGACGTGTAATTTGTTCTTATGAAAATGATAAATCCCGTCCGAGAGGAACGGAAAGATACAAGAAGCTGGCAGAAGCATTAAATGTAAATGTGAATTATCTGCTGTCTGAGGATGACGCTTTCATCGCCGATATAGAGGATAAATACGGACGCAGAGGGGCAAGACAGGCTCAGGAGTTGCTTGCAGAAGTTACCGGTCTGTTTGCCGGCGGCGAAATGGCTGACGAGGATATGCGTGAAATGGTTGACGCTATTCAGGAAGCATATCTTATTGCAAAGAAGAACAATAAAAAATACACCCCGAAGAAATACCGCAAAGACGAGTAATCCTCAAAGTAAACTAAGTCCAATATATGGGACACATAATAGTTTATAATTTATTATAGGGTAAATATCCGATATACTATAATATGGGAGGTGAGCCGGATTGGGGTATTACACTACGGCTGAGATTGTGAAAATCGTCAACAAGCTCATTGACCGCTGCGGCACTCGTGACCCATACAAGGTCGCAAAAGAGCTTGGTATCAATATCATCTACCGGAATTTTGACAAGCAGCGTGGAGCATACAAGGTTATTCTGAAGAACCGCTTTGTTTTTCTTAAAAACGGTATGCACCCGGTCGTGGAACAGATAGTGCTATGGCACGAAATCGGTCACGATGTTCTCCACAGGAAAGAAGCGGTTGCTGTCGGCGGGTTCAAAGAGTTCAATATCTTTGAAATGCGGGAGAACCGTATGGAGTATGAAGCAAACATCTTTGCTTCTCAGGCTTCGCTTCCGGACGACACTATTTTGGAATACATTGAAAACGGCTATGACATTCAGCAGATTGCACGTGCAATGAGTTCCGACATAAACCTGATTGCTCTGAAAGTAGATACGCTGATTGCACAAGGCTATCAACTTCGCAAACAGGAACACCAAAACGATTTTCTTAAATACAGTAAAAAAATATAAGACCGTCAAGTCTCGAATGAGATCTGACGGTCTAATTTTTATCAGTTCTTATTATATCCGAATTGTCTTGTGCAAAGAGTATCTTTCCACCACTTTTCACGACCTAATATATAGTTGTCATCCATTCGTGCATTATAGTTTTCTAAAACCGAATACTGGAAATTTTCTTTGACATAGTCAAATCCCTTAGTGTCAACTAAATGTTTCAACTCGATATTTCCACCGTGACCATTGTCTATATAGTTAGTCCACCTTTGAAGCAACATTCCATACTGAGCAGTTGCCGAGCCAACATACATTTTTCCGTTGCTGGTATCAGTTATAAGATAAACTGCTTTTTGATTTCTCAAAGCATCAAGCCAGCCGCTGCGTTTATTCCGAATAATCGTTTCCAGTTGTGAAAAACTCAATCTTATGTTCTCATAACCCGGAAATTCGTCACCATCATAAGCAGTAGAAAGAATTTCTATTACTTCCAGTTCCTCCATCATTGACTCATAAGTTCTTCCCATACCACGCTTCGTATTGTGATACTTCAAAACTAATCTGCCATAATACTTTCGATATTCTTCAATTTCCTCAGCTTCAAACCCAACATCATCAACGACATCTATCTCTTTTGTAATTCTCTTAATTGTTGTCAGCAACCATTTATCATCATAGAGGTAAAGCAGACAAATCGCAATCTGTCCCGTATGGAAATATCTTCTTTGATTGTGCCACAAAAACCACTCAATGTTTATTTTATCAGGGTCTCTTTTGTATTCCTCTAAAGGGTCTGTATTTCCATTAAAAACATTCAACTTGAGTCTGGTTTTGCCAATATCGCAATCCGGTATCTTAAGCAAGTCATTTATCAGAATCCTATCCATAACATATCTCCTTATTCGTGCAGGAAAACCTTAATATAAATCTTGACCCACGAGCCTTTCTTTTCCTTTGAGGTAATCTTACCGAAAAGGAGCTTCCCGGCGTCCATCAGGCGAGCAAATATTACATTGTCCTGCTTCGGCACATAACCGATTTTTACTCCGTCAACAGTCTTTATGACAATCGCTTGATTATCATATCGGTTATCGGGTTCTCTGAAAAATTCAAGTCTGTCATCGTTATTCAGATGTGGCTCTAATTCTTCGATACCCTCAATATGGGTTGTCCCAGCTACATATGTATCAAAAAGAAATATATCTTTTTCAAAAGGTTTGGGTATGGAAAGCTCTCCGCCTTTGCCGTGCAAGAGTCCTACAAGTCCGTTGCCGCCGGATTTAACCAAATCTCCCATTATATCACCTCAACATTTCTTCGATTCTCGACTTATAAATAGAGATAAGTTCGTTATACTGTTCAAGAATATTTTCAAGTTCTTGCTTTTTCTGCTCAGTTTTCTCTGTATCCTCAAGAATATCCTTCATCGTGTACGGATACTCTGATTTGATATTATCAATGCTCTCTCTTATAGATTTCAGAAGTCCCTGTAAACGCTCTCGTTCTTCGACAAGTTGTGTCATAGCGTCCTTATGATGTACAGGCAACGGATTGTTGCCAACCATTTCGCCGATAATCCTCAATGTTCCCAAATCGCCGGTTTTATAGGCTGATACCGCATTACAAAATAATTGAACCTGTGCTTCGGAAACATCAGGGTTAATATCAGGGTGCAGTGCCTTAACTATTTTGCGATAGAGCTTCTTAAGTTCCTTGCTATCTTCGTCAGAGAGAACTTCCGCCTTACTTCGTTTAAGAGCGTCATTCATCTTATCAATTTGTTCATCGAGCTGTTTTTGATACTCGGCAAATTCATTGTCAAGCGTTTCCTCAATAGCAGAAAGCAAACAAAAGCAAAAAAAAATCAATCATTACAAAGGAATATTCCTTTGCGATAAAATAAAAACAAGAGGTGTATAAAATGAAAAAATTTATCAAAGATACAAAGTTTAAGCTTGGAAGTGCGGTTGTTGCGTTGGGTACATTGTTTATTACTGATCCAGTGTTTGCAGCCACTGATCCACAAGCGAAATTAGTTCAAGCGGGTAACACTATAAAATATTGTATCATTAAGAATCACAAATCACAAGTGATTTGTGATTAATCACTTGTGATTTGTGATAAGTGATTTGTGATAAGTGATTTGTGATTAATATA
>OLNU01001003.1_pt1 | contig 23157 bp, 29 predicted proteins | sample 1672241 | NCBI WGS metagenome assembly OLNU01 (sample SAMEA3136663, study PRJEB25190) | human gut metagenome | biome: human gut; feature: human-associated habitat; material: faeces | place: Austria | collected 2013 | reverse complement strand
CCCGCCGCGCCCCGGCAACGGGCAGCCGCCCCGGCCTTGCCGCCCTGCCCCGCGCCCGCCGAGGCACACCGCCGCCAGTGCGCCGCCGCCCGCTTGACTCCGGCGCAAACCGTCCGCGCCGTGCCCGCCGCGCTCCGGCGTGACCCCAAGGGGGGATCGAATCCTTGGGCTGTACCGGCAGGAGACCGCGGCCCCCTCTCGTGCGAATTTTCGCAAAATTTCGGGGTGGGGGGATCGCCCAAAAAATCAAAATCAGCCGCCCTTTTTCGGACGGCTGTTTGCATAGAAAATGGAGAAGGGTAAGCTCACGCCTGCCACCTTGACTACATCATCCCGCACAGGGGCGACATGAGGCTGTTCTGGGATGAAAGCAACTGGCAAGCGCTTTGCGAAAGCTGCCATGGCCATAAGATCGGGCATGGGCTTTAACAGAAACTGGTATTGCGAAATTAGCATAATTATGCTAAAATATCAGTGAAGATTATGAGAGGAGCTGATGATATGTCGCAAATCAGACCTGTTTCCGATCTGAGAAATAATTTCGCGGATATCTCGCATACCGTCCATCAGACCAGAGAACCCGTGATCCTGACCAAGAACGGCTATGGGGACATGGTTGTCATGTCCTATGACGAGTATCAGAAAATTCAGTATGAAATGGGCGTAATGCGTGAGCTTCAGGCGGCAGAGCTGGAAGCTGAAACCACCACTGAACGGTATGCGCACGAGGACGTGATGGATGATCTCAGAGAGCGGATTGGAAAGGCGAAGTTCCGCCATGTATAAGGTCGTCTATCTTCCTACGACGCGTCGGCAGCTCGAAGAAGCGGTTGTCTATATCGCGGAAGAATTGTGTTCACCCAATGCAGCCGCAGCCCTTTTGGACGCGGTAGACGAGGCCGTAAGGTCGCTTATGGAAATGCCTTATCGCTATGCCATCTATCCGACGCTGTACACGATGAAGCGTGAGGTACGGTTTATCCCTGTCAAGAACTACAATGTCCACTATGTCGTCGATGAAGCGAATAAGACCGTAGAAATCTGGCGTGTCCTGCATCAGAGAAAGAGACAGCGCCGCGTCTAATTGAACAGAAACAGCAGATTGGAGCATCTCAAAAATGAGGTGCTTTTTTTAACGCAAAGAAAGTTGCGTAAAATCGCCCGCGTGAACAAGACTTTGACGTTTTGCAGACTACGGTGGAGGTGAGGGCGGGCTCAACCCGATTGCGGCGATTTTCCTTGGTGCTGTATTGGAGGATAAACATATGACACAGAAAGGCTTTGAAAAGGAAATTCGGTATCAGGCGATGCTCTCCATTTGCCGCGCCATGCTGGGAAGCGGCGTGATCTCCATGGATGAATTTCGCAGCGCAGAACGGTTTTTGCGGGAGAAGTATCAGCCGATTTTTTCTGCTCGTTGTTGATACAATTTAACTTGCTTTGACCGGGCTTCAGAGGTAATATGCCAGCTACCAAGGAGGTGAGCCGAGTGGCGAAAATCATTCATCAAACCATGCCGGGCGGCAGAAAGAAGGCCGGGAAAAAGCGCGTGGCCGCCTATGCGCGGATTTCCTGCGTAAAGGACGCGATGCTGCATTCGCTCTCCGCACAGGTCAGCTACTTCAGCGATGGGTATCGTATCCGAACGCATCCGGCAGGTCGTGAGTCAAAACGCCAGCGCCGCCCTCGACCAAGCAGAGTACAACCGAAAGTACGACAGCCTGACGGAGCGCTTTCACAAGGCGGCAGATCGGGTCAAGAAGATTGACGCGGAATGTGCCCGGCGCAAAGGCCAACGCAGGGAAATTGAAACCTTCCGGGACGCTGTATTGGCAAACGACCATCCGGTTACAGTTTTTTCGACAGAGCTATGGAACGCGACGATTGACAGGATGACGGTCAATCTGGACGGCAGCGTGAAGATGGCATTTCGAAATGGGATAGAGATTACGGTTTGAGAATGGATGCCGGATTGCGTTTGCTGTAAGATGTTCGGAGATTCCATAACTCATTCCACTTGGAATTCCTTATGAAAATAATTCCTTGAGTGCCGTTTTTTCTGCACTCTGTTTCGATTGCCCAAAAATGTTGCGGAAAAAGGTGCTGCCTCTTATGGCCTGCTTTAGCCATTTTGAGACAGCACCTTTTTGTCTACAGTTTGAAAACCCAGCAAACGTTGGTTTTTTCCTTGTATAATCAGGAAAAAACGATCTCCACAGGCGGATCGTCCACATTGGATATTTTCGTCCTATCCGCTTATTTTTATGACACGAATTATGACACGCCGTGCCTCTTCGTTTTTCTGCGTTCACAATCGCTTCCCCTTACAGGGTCTCCGGATCGATAATGCCTACAATGGTGATATCACTGGGCGGTGGATCATCCCGATCCAGCATGAGCGCGGCCTCCTTGCGCCCGATCATGTAAACGACATCGCCGATTCCTGCCTGACGGGTTCCGTCGCAGGCGACCAACAGCCCTTTTTCCTGCCCGTTGACGATCTGCCGAACGACGAGCAGCTTGATTCCGCTCAAAGAAGGCGTCTTGACCGTACACACCACGGAGCCGACAACTTTGCCGATATTCACGCCTATACCTCCTAATGACAGTGGACGGTTTGCCCCTGCCAGCTATAGGAATCAATCACGCCGCAGATGGTAACGCTGGCGATGAGCTTGGTATCGCCCATAATCATCTGCGCCGCGCCGCCGTCGTTGTTGACCAACACAATGTCGCCAATACCAGCATCGGCGGCATCCAGCGCAATCAGTTCTTCCCCCGTGGGCTGCCCGTCAAGCGTCAAATGGCGAACCCGCAGCAGCTTCATCCCCACATATTTCTCGTATTTGATGGTGGATACCACCGTTCCCGTGACCCGTGCAATCTTCATCGCTCATCGCCTTTTCTGTATTTGCGTTCGCCGAGGATATCCACAAAATCCACAATGCCGATGATGGAGCTGTCTACCGGTTTATTGGTGGTCAAATCCGTCTGTCGGGATGAGCTTCCGCCCGCCCACATGACGATTTCGCCTTCTCCCGCGCCTACGGTATCGACCGTGATGAAGGGTGCGCCCTTCTCTTCAAACGTATCCATATCAATCGGCACAGCTACCAGCAACTTCAGCCCCTGAAGGCGTTCGCATTTGCGGGTACTGACCATGCTTCCGATTACTTTTGCCAACTGCATGCTACGATCTCCTTTGCCTTGTCGTAGGTGCGCGCGCCGCGCATATCGATGGAATCCACAATGCCATAGATGCTGAAATCGGACGCAACCTTTTTGGTGGTGTCGGATTGGCGCGCTGAGCTTCCGTATGCGCAGAACACCAGATCGCCTTCGCCCGCGCCGACGTCGTCTACACAGATCACGTAATCGTCCTTCATTTGCAGCGTTTCAAGATCGACCGGCTGCACGATGAGCAGCTTGGCCCCCCGTAGCGAATCGCACTTGTTCGTGCTGACGACATTGCCTGTCACACGGCCTACCAGCATGTTGATTCCTCCGCTCAGTCGTCCACCGCGCGGGTGCTGTTGCGAACGATCAGCTTGCCGCCGATGTGCATGTGCATGCCCGGCCAATCCAGATTCTTGATGCGTTTGCGGATCAGATCCACCGCCAGTGTGCCCATCTGGGATCGGGAAATGCGCATTGTGGTCAGCGCGGGCATGGTCACCGCGCTGAAGGGAATATCGTCAAAGCCGACGATGGAAATGTCCTCGGGAATGGAATACCCGGCCTCCCGAATGGCCTTGATCGCGCCGATGGCAACGGTATCGTTGTCGGCAATTGCCGCGCCGTGCGGCACATATTCTCCACTTTTAATCAGCCGCTTCATATCCTCAAACGCGCCGTCCACGGTGGGCTTGAGCATGATGGGTTCAGACGGCTCCAGCCCCAGACGGTGAAGCTCCTGCAAATAACCCTCGTAGCGCTCGTCGCAGTTGTTGACCGGCTGGGTGAACTTGTAATACTGGATTTCGCGGTGCCCCAAACTGTACAGATACCGCACGAGCTGCGCGGTCAACTCCCGGTTCGCCATCACCACGCTGTCCACGTTCTCCAAGAGGATGTTGTTATCCAGCACCACGAACGGCACGGTGAACAGCTTAAAGAGCTCGTAATCCGCCTCGCGCAGTTCTGTGCCGATAAGGATCACGCCGTCGGGCGGGTTTTCCATCAGGCTCCGGATGGTCGTCGCGGCCGTGGCCGGTTCGCAGTTGCACATGACGAGGTCGAAGGCGAACCGTCTGCATTCGCTCTCGATCCGGTCGATGATGGACGCGGTAAAGCCCTGATTTTCCTCCAAGGCGATGCCGTGCGCACGGAATTTGAGGATCATCAGGCGGAAGCGGTCGGCCTTGCGCCGAACGGGTGCAGGCACGTAGCCGCATTCCTCCATGATGCTCTGAATATGGCGGCGCGTCTCCGCGCTAACCCCTTTTTTGTTATTGATAACCAGAGACACCGCCGCCGGCGATACGCCGGCGATGGCCGCAATCTCTCGGATGGTCATGGCAATCACTCGCTGTCTGCTTTAAAATCGGCGTATCCCCTCATCAGCAGAGCGGCAACAGCTGCGCCGGGATCCAGCAGTTCACGCGACTGCTCACCGCGAATAGCCATTCGACCATGTTTGGCGAGCATTCCTTTTGTGTTTTCAAAGGCAGTCCATGCCGCCTGCGCCGCAAGGCGCGCAGCCTCTGCCTCCTCTATACCGCTGTTGATGGCGTTGTCCAGTGCTTCGATGGCGGGATACAATCCGTCCAGGAAGGTTTTGTCGCCCAATTCGGCCTTGCCGCGGCTCTTAACCCCGTCAAAGTATGCCCGGAAAAACTCGACATCCTGTTTGGCATTACACTGTTCGACGCCCTTGAACGTTTTTCCTGCATTCATTAGACCACTTGCCATCAAAGTTCCCATCGTGGAAGGAACCGCACTCGCCATCGCCTTTCCGGCAAGATACGCCGTCTTTCCGACATCGACGGCGGGTGCCTTGTTGACCGCATCTGCGGCAGCGCGGAAGCCATCGCTCATCGTCAGCCCCAAGTCGCTGTCGCCCACCACGCTGTCCAACTGGATGAGCCAATCGCGGTGATCGGCCATCACAACGGCCCAGCGCTCCATCAACGCGCGGAAATCGGCTGCATTCATGTCAACCCCTCCCTTCTCACAGTTGGAACTGCTTGAAGAACGGGGTATCGGCCGACGCGGAGAGATAGGTCTTCAGCTCGTCGTCCAGCCGGAGCAGCGAGATGGACGCACCCGCCATTTCCATGGAGGTTGCATATCCGCCCACATAGGTGTGGAACACTCTGATGCCCTTCTCGTCGAGAATCTGCTTTACGCGGCGGAACATAACATACTGTTCCTCCAGCGGCGTCGCGCCGAGGCCGTTGACAAGCACCGCCACCTCGTCGCCCGCGGCGTAAGGGATATCAGCCAGAATGGGGTTCATCATCTCGTCTACGATTTCGTCGGCAGGGCGCAGTTTGCCGCGGTGGATGCCTGGCTCGCCGTGAATACCCATGCCGATTTCCATTTCGTCCTCACCGATTTCAAAGCTGGGATGACCCACGCGCGGCACGGTGCAGGAGGTCAGCGCTACACCCATCGTGCGGACGTTGGCGCAAGCCTTGAGCGCAACGCGCTTGACCTCGTCGAGCGTCAGTCCTGCCGCGGCAGCAGCGCCCGCGCATTTATACACGAAGAAGATGCCCGCCACGCCGCGGCGGTGATTCGGCTCGCCCTCGGCGGAAGGCGCGGCGGAGGCGACGTCCTCACCTGCGACGACGCTTTCCACGCGGATATCCTCTTCCATATCCGCCATTTCGGCTGCCATATCGAAGTTGAAAATATCGCCGTTATAGTTTCCGTAGATGTAGAGCACGCCCGCGCCTTGGTCGATCGCTTTGGTCACGGCAAGCATCTGCTCGGCGCTGGGAGACTGGAACACATCGCCGATGGAACAACCGTCGAGCATGCCTTCGCCTACGTAGCCAAGGAACAGCGGGAGATGTCCGGAGCCGCCTCCGGTTGCAATGCCCACCTTGCCCGCGTGTTTGCGCTTGGAGACAAGGCAGTGAAGATCACCCTCAACGCACATTAATTCGTCAGGGTGAGCGGCATAAATGCCTTCCAGCATTTCGGGAATGAATGTTTCCGGTGCGTTGATAATTTTCTTCATCGCCTTGTCTCTCCTTCTATACGATAATGCTCTGATTTTTAGGGAAATCGGGGGAATATCCGTTTTGCGATACGCCGCCGCATGCAAAGTCTGACTTCGCTTCGCGGCGGTTTAAGGAAGTGTTTTAAGGGAAATCCGTATCAGATGATGCAGCCCTTTTTTATGATGATACAAGCGTAAAGTGCATTTTCACCCGTTGCCACGGTTGCATAGGCATTCTTAGCGCGGTCATAGAAAGCAAAGCGATCAATCGCTTCGCTCTTCGTGCCGGGCTGATGCTTTTCAACGATTTCGGCAAACTCCGCCCAAATCGGCGGGTTTCCATCCATCGCGCCGGGCGCGGGCGCCATCACCGTGACGGGCGCCTCCACGAACTGATCCAGCGGGAACAGGGCAAGAATCGCGTCAAGCAGCTCCGTGCCGCGGTGCCCGTCGCAACGCACACAGCGCCTGCCCATGGATTGCGCAGGAAAATTGCAGTCGCCGATAACCAGCTCATCGCCATGCCCCATTTCGGCAAGGATTTTGAGCAGTTCCGGTGTGAGAATTGGAGAAATACCTTTCAGCATGGCGTTTTTCCCTCCCGTTGCTTACAGCTTGGGCAAAATGGCTTCCACGTCCTCATGCGGGCGCGGAATGACGTGCACGCTGACCAATTCGCCCACGCGCTTGGCCGCCGCGCCGCCCGCTTCCACAGCGGCCTTCACCGCGCCGACGTCGCCGCGAACCATCACCGTCACCAGACCGCCGCCCACATGCTCCTTGCCGATCAGATGCACGTTCGCCGCTTTGACCATCGCGTCAGCAGCCTCAATCGAACCGACCAAACCCTTGGTTTCAATCATGCCCAGCGCTTCCATCATGGTGAATATCTCCTTTTTCTTTGCTTTTTGATCTTATTTTCTGGATTTTGCTTTCTTGTTTTTTGATGCGCTTCTCCGCGCCGCCGTCACATCAGGGCGCGGACGATATCCATATGCGGCGAGGGGATCACGACGCTGGAACTGATGAGCCCCTGCGTCTGCTCGCTTCCTTCCGCCGCCTGCACGGCGGCCTCCACCGCGGCGACCTCGCCGGTTACGATGACAAACGATTTGCCGCCCATGCCGCGACCCAGGCGAACTTCAATCAGCTCCACGTCCGCCGCTTTCACGGCGGTATCTGCCGCGCTGATCGAACTGGCCAGCGAGAAGGTTTCCATCACGCCCACCGCTTGCACCTGCTCGACCGGGCACGCGCCCGCCATAGCCGCCACGACGCGCTCGTCCACGTTGGCGATGACAAGACTGTCCACCAGTGCGCTTGCCGCGCTTTCTACGCCTGCCGCAACAGCAGAGCGTACCGCCGCAACCTCGCCGCTGACGACGACGATGTACTTGCCCGCGCAAACCGTCTGCGCCGTCACAAGCTCCACCTGTGCCGTTTTGACCATCTGATCACCCGCTAGCACACCCAGCGGGATGCTGACCGTCTCCACCACGCCAATGGCGGTCATGCGCTTTCACCTCCTGCGACCTGTATCGCTTTTGCATCGACACGGGTGACGATGCCGTCAATCGGCGCGTGAATCCTTGCGCCCAGTGACTTTTCTGGAATCTCGGCGACCACGTCGCCCGCATGCACACGGTCGCCCGCGCGCACGACCGGCACGGCAGGCTTCCCCACATGCTGACGGAGCAGCAGCGTCACCGAGCCGGGCTGATAGCCCGTTTCGGTATAGGGAGCAGGCACGTCATAAGCACTCAAACCCATTCGGGCAATGAGGCGGCTGACCGGCACTCGCTTGTATGTGATAAAGGGGTCGGGGGTGATATCCATTTCCGGCTCGGGACGAATACCGTTTTTGCTCAGCTCGCTTTTGTACAATGCCATCACCTCGGAGGGGACAAGCCCCATGTGACAGGCATAATTCGTACAAACGCCGCAGCTGGAACATGCCAAAATGGTCTTGGGATCACCCAGCAGCGCACCGTTTCCGGTGATGAGTGCCCGCATCGCCTTATGCGGCTGCACATTCAGCCCCAGCGCATTGCGCGGGCACATCTGCGTGCATTGGCTGCACTGGCAGCACACGGCGCGAGCCACTTTTAGCATCCTCTCCGGGCTTTGAGTGCGGCGGGCAATCAGGGAATGCGTCCGCCTGAGCAGAAGCAATCCGCCCGTGATCTTGGTGATGGGCGCATCCCAGTCTTCCTCCAGTCTGCCCATGCAGGGACCGCCGACGATCAGAGCGAAGTTCTCTCGGCTTCCACTGAAACCGGAAAGCGCGATGACCTCGCGAATCGGAGAACCGATGGGCACCGTAACCGTGATGGGATGAGGAACCTCGCCGCCCACAGTCACATCCTTGCGGATGACAGGCGTCCCGTCCACAGCCGCACTGATGTTGACCAGTGTTGCCACATTGCTGACCACACAGCCCACATCGAGCGGCAGCTTTCCGCTGGGAACCACGCGCCCTGTGACCTCGAAGATGATGGATTTTTCATCCCCGGAGGGATAATAGCTGTCCATCAGGTGCAGCGTGATATCGCTTCTGCCGCCGAGCGCCTGTTCCAGCGCATGTACCGCGTCGTGATAATGCGCCTTGGTGGCGATGACACCGCGTGCTGCGCCTGTGGCTTCCATGGCCAGCGCCACACCGCGCACGACGCGCTTTGCCTCGCGCTGCATCAGCAGCTGATCCACGCGCAGCAGCGGCTCACATTCAGCGCCATTGGCGATTACATACTCAGCCTTACCGTTGAGCTTGACGTGAGCGGGAAAACCCGCGCCGCCCGCACCGACGACACCGGCAGCGCGGATGGATTCAACAATGTTCATAACCAACGCATCCTCTCGTGATCAGCAGATGCGGAAGTCTCCGTACAGCACGCAGCGGCGCAGGCGCGTGAAGGAACGCGCACTGGTCACGCCTTCGCCGGTCGGGGTGGCGATGGTCATCGTCGTATAGCCCTCTCCGTCGAAGCCCAAGCCGGAAAAGCTGGAGGAGTTCTTCACAAAGATCGTGGTATTGAGCTTGCGAGCCGCCTTGCTCATGTTGTGCACGTTGCTCGAATGAATCATCGCGGAGTGCTTGCAGCCCCGCTCGGCGCGGAAGGCTTCTTCTATCGCTTCGTCGATATCGCGCACGCGCACGATTGCCAGCACCGGCATGAGCATTTCGGTGGTCACAAACGGGTGATTGCGATCGACCTCGGCGATGACCAGCCTCGGGTCGCCGGTGAAGCGAACGCCCGCGTCGCGCAGGATCACCGCCGCGTCGCGCCCGACGTACTTGCGGTTGATGACGTAGTGTCCGTCCTTGTTGATGAGCGTGGTGCGCATCACCTTGTCGATGTCCTCGCCGGAAATGCGGAAGGCGCCGACCCGTTCCATTTCGCTCATCAGCCTGTCGGTGATGTTCGAGAAGGCGAAAACTTCCTTCTCCGCAATGCACAGAACGTTGTTATCAAAGGATGCGCCGTCCACGATGCGCTTAGCTGCGTCGGGAAGATCGGCGGTGTCATCCACGATGACGGGGGGATTGCCGGGGCCTGCCGCGATGACCTTTTTGCTGGTCTTCATCGCAACCGCCACGACCGCCTCGCCGCCGGTAATGCTCAGCAGCGGAATGTCCTTATGGTTCATGATGACGTTGCCGCTTTCCAGCGTCGGCTCTTTCACCGTGGTGATGAGCGTCGCCGGACCGCCGGCGGATATAATCGCCTCTACCATCAGGCGCATCGCTTCCTGCGAGGCGCGTTTCGCCGCGGGATGGGGATTGAAGACCACCGCGTTGCCCGCCGCAATCATACTGATGGAGTTATTGATGACGGTAGATGTGGGGTTTGTCGAGGGGGTGATGGAGCCAATCACGCCGAAGGGCGCCTGCTCGATGAGCATCATGCCCTTGTCGCCCGTTTCGCATCGGGTCACCAGATCCTCGATGCCGGGGGTGCGGCGGCTGACGAGCAGGTTCTTCTGCACCTTGTCGGCCACGCGTCCGTATCCGGTTTCTTCATGGGCGAGCCGCGCGAGGTATTCGGCGTTGTCGATGCCCGCCTTGCGCATGGCGGCAATCAGCTCGCCGCGCTTTTCCAGTGTCATTTCGGAGAGCTGCGCTTGCGCGGCCTTGGCGTTGGCCACCGCTTCCTCTGCAGTGTCGCACAGCCAGCGGCCGGTGCAGCCGTCCGTTTGCGGCGGCGCGGCAGGCGCTTCCTCCTTCATGGATTTCGTAAGGCTTCGCACGATTTCATCCGTGATCTGCCTAATTTGCTGTTCTGTCAATGCCATGGCTGTTTTTCCTTTCCTGAAAGCGGGTCTTCCCGCGCGCGGGATCAGTGAACCGCCGAAGCCAGCTCGATGCGCTTTTCTGCGGCGATATCCCGCGCCAGCGGCGTGAGAATCGCATCCGGCGCATAGCGGATGATCCGGTAGCCGCGCTGCGCCGCGCGGCGCACATCGTCCTCGGTAATCAGCCTGCGCGCCTCGCCCGATAGGTCGAGCATCGCGTCCCTGCCAATCGGCTCACTCTGAGCAGGGCAGGGTGTGGGAGACTGTGCAGCAGCTTGGATTGGTGTGCCGCCCAGCAGCATACCGCCCAGCGCAGCCGCCAATGCGGCGTTGCCGGGTGCGCAGACATCTGCGCCTTCGCGCCGAATCACGCGGCAAAGCTGACCGTCCCGCAGGGCGCAGGCATTCGCCTCGTCCGTATCAATATGCGCCTCCAGTCGATGCGCCGCGCCGCTTCGCACGATGAAGCCATCCAGCGTCGCCGGGCGCGGTCCCTCCACGCGAAGGCTGACCACGTCGCCATCCCGAAGGTCAAAGGCTTGCGCCTCCTCCGGAGACATATGCAGGTGGCGTGCCGCCACGATGACGCCGCTTGAAAGGGTGATTCGGACATTGCCGCTGGACAGCACACACCCCGGGCTTCCCTCTAGCTCGCCGCTCATGCGGATGGGCGGCCGCAGCCCCAGCTTGATGGCGTCGGTCAGCGACAGCTCCACCTGCGTCCGGTCGCGGGCAGGGCCGACCACGCGCAGCGTCGTCTTCCCCTTCTCGGTCTCGATGGTCACGCGCTCATTGCAGGCGAACTGCCCCGGCTGCACCAAATCGCGCAGCTTCGTCAGCCGATATCCCGCGCCGAAGAGCCGTTCCACATCCGCCTGACACAGGTGGCAATGGCGGTTAGAGGACATCACCGGCACATAGGGCTCGCCGATTTTGGCAAGCTCCGACAGAATCACCCGCTCCACAGCAGCGCGCAATTCTTTCTCGTTCATAGCTCTCCTTTATGGAACGCCCGCCCGTCCCTAAATGGGGCGGGCTTCGGCGTTCCGCTCTCACTTCTTTTTGGCGGCCTCGGCTTCGGCCTTCTTCTTGAAGATTTCCTTGAGGCTCTCGGTGTACGGCGGGCGGGCAATGCCGTATTCGGTGACGATACCGGCAATCAGCTCGTTATCCGCAAAGTCGAACGCGGGGTTGTAGACCTTCACGCCCTCGGGCGCCATGCGCTTCTTATACCACATCTCGGTGACTTCCTCGGCAGGACGCTGCTCAATGTGGATATCCTCGCCCTTTTCGATGGACATGTCGATCGTCGAGGTCGGGCCCAGCACATAGAAGGGGATGCCGTAATACCTGGCGAGAATCGCCACACCGGAAGTGCCGATCTTGTTGCAGGCGTCGCCGTTGGCCGCCACGCGGTCGCAGCCGACGAACACCGCGTTGACCCAGCCGTTCTTCATGACCTGCGAGGCCATGTTGTCGCAGATGACGGTCGTATCTACACCGTCGGCCTGCAATTCGAAGGAGGACAGGCGGGCACCCTGAAGCAGCGGGCGGGTTTCATCGGTGAACACGCGGAAATTCATGCCGCGCTCGCGCCCCAGATGAATGGGCGCCAGCGCCGTGCCGTACTTGGAGGTTGCGAGCTGACCGGCGTTGCAGTGGGTCAGAATGCCGTCGCCGTCCTTGATGAGGCTCAGGCCGTATTCGCCGATCTGGCGGCACATCCACACGTCCTCATCCTTGATGGCGACACATTCTTTATGCAGCAGCTCCTTGATTTCGGGAATGGACTTGTCCTTGTTGTCCGTGACGACCTTCTCCATGCGGTTGAGCGCCCAGGAGAGGTTCACCGCCGTCGGGCGGGAGGAATCGAGATATTCCTTCGCCTTCTTGAACTGGGTGTAGAACTCGTCATAGTTGTCCGCCTGAATCCGCTTGGCGGCCAGATACACGCCGAAGCCGCCGGCCACGCCGATGGCGGGCGCGCCGCGCACCTTGAGCAGGTAAATTGCGTCCCAGATATCCTTCTGTTCGGTCAGGTGCAGCACCTCGACCTCGTAGGGCAGCTTGGTCTGATCCAAAATCACCAGCGCGCTCTGCTCGTCATCCAGCGCGACGGTTTCATAACTCATAATGTTCTTTTGCTCAGCCATGGTGGTCTCCTCCTTTTCCTCGGCGTTACTTGGCAGCCTCGTCGGCGCGCGTGACAGCGGCGATGAAGTCCGCACCGTTCTTGAACGCCGTGCGGTTCATAATGTAATCCTTGGCGCAGAGAATGTTGACCTTCTCGGCGTGGGCGCGCTTGGCCTCATCGGCGATGGTGGTCACGTCCTTGACGTTCGCCATGCCCACGGTGCGGCGGATCAGCTCGGTACCGGCGTAAGCGGCGGTGTCGGAAAGTACGCTTTCCAGATAGAACTCCTTGAAGCCGGGGGTCTTGGCCATCAGGTCGGTCACGCAGGCGTCAAAGCACACGAGGAACTTCTCGCAGAACAGGTCGATGGTGTCGGCAATGGCCTTGAGGCACCAGTCGCAGAAAGCGTCCGCGCCGGCGGCACGACCGTTGTCCCATGCGAAAATCATGTTCGCCACGACGTTGCCGATGTCATAGCCCATCGGGCCGTAGAAGGCAAACTCCGGATCGAAGACGCGGGTGGAATCCTGCTTGACGAAGATGGAACCGGTGTGCAGGTCGCCGTGGATGAGCGCCTGCGCGTTGTTCATAAACTCAAACTTGATCTTGGCGACGGCCAGCTTGAGCGCCTCATCCTCATAGAGCTCCTTCTTCACGAAGTCGGCAATGGGCGGGAAGACGTTGTTGCGGTGGTTGCAGTCGTTATACGGCTCGGTCAATACCAGATCCTCGGTGATTTCGCACAGCTCGGGGTTGATAAAGCTCTTGACCATGGCCTTCTTTTCCTTGTGCTCCATGGCCACGTCGGTGGTCTTGAGCAGGGTGTTGACCATGTAGGTCGAAATATCCTCCGCAAAGCGCGGGAAGGTTTCATGGCGCATGAGCGCATAGCGCATCAGGGCGTGGTCGGAAAGATCTTCCATCGCGCAGGCGCACATCACGGTATCATAGCCATAGATTTTGGGCACCAGACCGGGCGCGTACTTATCCTGAATCTGGAGAATTTCGCTCTCGATGCGGTTCCGATCGGTGGATACCTTCATCTCTGCGGAAATGCGAAGCGACACGCCGGCCTGCTTAACGATGATGGACTTGCCGGTGGCTTCCTCGATGACGCGGAAGACGTAGTTCAGGTTGCCGTCGCCGATTTCCTTGACGGTCAGCACGGCTTCAGGCGCGAAGAAATCGGGGTACTTGGCCTTGACGTATTCGATGACGTCGGCTTCCTTCATCAGAAAATAGGTGTCGAAACGAGACATAATGCTGGACTTCCTTTCTATCTTGTTTTTTATCGTTTCCAAAGGAGCAATCATCGGAACTCGATGCTCCGGTAATCCATGGGGTCGATCTTGCGCAGGGCGCGCAGCTCCTCCGACGTGGGGGGCGGCGTCTGCTCGATGGAGAAATAGCGGATGGGGAAGCCGGTGTTAGCCGCCACTTCCTCAATCGAGGAGGTCGGGTGAACGGATTTCAGAATCAGCTCGCCTTCGTGCATGGTGAAGACGCACAGCGGGGTGACAATGTCGGATACGTTACCCCGCGCGGTGACGAAATCCACCTTTCCGGTGAAGGTACGCTTATCGTGCTTGGTGCGCCAGATGATCGCGCGCCGTGCCGTCGGAATGAGCACCGCGCTGCCCGCGCCGCCAGGAAGGCGAACCTTGGGCTTGTGGTAATCGCCGATGACGGAGGCATTGACATGACCGCGGGAATCGAACTGCACGCCGCTGAGAAAAGCGACGTCTAGCCCGCCGCGCATGCTCAAATCGAAAACCTCCATCAGCGGCAGCTTAGCGCAGGCGCTTTCCCACAGCTCGCCGCCCGCGCTGGTGTATTTCCGCAGGGCAGGCTTGACGGGATCAACGCCGCCGGGAATGTTCAGATGCACGGCGTTAGGCGCGTGCGTCTTTTTTGCCAGCAGCGTGGCGATCATGGGCATGTGGGAGGATACGCCATGGAATACCGTGTCGCCGTCGCCGATCAGTCGGGACATCGCGACGACCATCATGTCGCAGGGTCTGATCATGGCTCTTTCCTCCCCTGAACAAAATCGAGAAGCGCTTCCCTGCTGTCAAGAGCAAGGAATTCACGAATCAGCGAATCATTCGGCTCGTAATAGCCGTAGCAGGCGCAGGGGGACGCGCCGCGTGGGACATGCACGACAGCCGCAGTCATAAAGTGCGGGATATCCGCCTTTTGTTCGCTTGCCGAAAACCAGCCGTCGCCCACGATGCGCTCGGCGGTGACGATCACCCTTTTGGCCGCGCGGGAAAGGAGCACGTCCTCATACAGCGGGCCTTCGAAGCTTGCGTTGCCTTGTGCATCTGCCGTCTGCGCATGGACAATGGCGAAGTCCGGCCGGATGGCCTGCACCGCCGCCAACGTTTCGCCCGTAAAGGGATCAGTCACATCGGCAAAGTAGTCGTTGACCCGCCGAAGGTCGCTGACCTTCAGCCCGCGCACCGGCATGAACGGTATGCCGTAGCTGGCGGCGCGCAGGGCGGAAATGACAGTGTAGCAGGCGTGTTCATTGGCGCGAACCAGCCCCTTTTGCACCGAGGTGCGGTAGCGCTGCGCCAGCCCGTATTGGCTTTCGTAGCTGACAAAACCTGCGTCCACAATGTCGGCGCATCCGCCCAGACACAACGCGTCCACATCCATCGCGCCCGCCGTCTTGACGACGCGCAGGTTTTTCCGCCCCTGACGGATCAGCTCGAAGACGGCCGCCATGGGTGCGCGGTTGAGCGTGTTGCCGCCCAGCCCCACGCAGTCTCCGTCGTGAACGAGGGAAATCGCTTCGGCGAGCGTACAGAGTTTGTTCATATGCACCTCACTTGGCGGCGTTTGCGGCGATGTGAACCGCGTCCCATACGCCTGAAAAGGGCGGCGCATAGGCGAGGTCCACCATGCCCAGCTCGTCCGTCGTCATGCCCGCATGAATTGCCACGGCGAAGATATCGGCGCGCATCACCGCGCCCTTTTCGCCTGCCACGCAGGCACCCAGAAGACGGCGAGTGCGGGTTTCATAGATGAGTTTGATGACTAGTTTGGTGGGGGCGGGGTAATACGCGGGGTGATCGTTGGCCGTGACGAGCTTGGTGCTGTAGTCGATGCCCAACCGCGCCGCGTCCTTTTCGCTCATGCCGGTGCGCCCCATTTCAAGCCCGCAGACCTTGATGGCGGCGGTGCCCAGCGCGCCGACGAATTTCTCGTGCGCCCCGGCCATGTTGCCACCGGCGATGCGTCCGCATTTGTTGGCGTAAGTGCCCAGCGGAATGAAGTAATCCTCCTCCATCAGCCGGTGATAGACAACGGCACAGTCGCCCGCGGCGTAGATATGTTCCAGCGACGTGCGCATCTCTCGATCCACGAGTATCGCGCCGTTGCGCGCCATGCGGATGCCCGTATCGCGCAGAAAATTCGTCGCCGGAACTACGCCCACGGACATGAGGATCATATCGCAGGGGAAGTCTCCCTGACTGGTGCGCACGATGCGCTCGCTGCCGGCATCGGCGATTTCCTGCACACGGCAGCCCACGCGCACGCGCACGCCGTTTTTCTCCAACTCCTGCGCCGCCAGCTCGGAAAACTCCGGCTCAAAGGAGGCGAGCAGGCGCGGCCCAGCCTCGATGAGCGTGACATTCTTGCCTAAATGCAGCAGCGCCTCGGCCATCTCCAGCCCGATGTATCCGCCGCCGACCACAGCCACGCGGGTGACGTCGCGCAGGCGGAGAATCTCATGCAGGAGCAGGCCGTCCTCCATCGTCTTGAGAAGACAGCGGGCGAATCCGCGCCGGGGATTTTGGGGTTGACGCTGTTGCAGCCGGTCGCAACCATGAGCACATCGTAATCATCTTCAAAGACGGCGCCCGTATCCAGATTTCGAACTGTTACGGTCTTCCTTTCGGGATCGACCCGCGTGACCTCGTGGAACAGATGCGTCTCGATGCGCATCTCTTTGTAGACGGCCTGCGTCCGGGCGATCAGCTTCGCGGGATCGTCGTTGAAGCCGCCCACATAATAAGGAAGGCCGCATGCGCCGTAGGAGAGGAAGCCGCCGCGCTCATACACCACAATCTGCGCGTCCGGCTTGACGCGCCGGAGCTTGGAGGCGGCGGACATTCCGGCTGCCACGCCGCCGATGACGATGGCTTTCATATCGCATGCACCTCGGTTTCACGTTTTTATGCGGGGTTCGCCGGTCTTTCGCGTCAGCGAATCCCCTTCAGGCGTTCGAGCACCGCGCGCGTAATCGCTTCCAGCTCGGCCTCATCGTTGGCGGCGCTTCCGCCAGCGCAGCCACAGGAGGAAGGCGCGGCTTCCTGCGCGCCGTAGGTCTTCAGCGTGCGTGGCTCGCTCTGCACGGGGTTGTGTCCGGCAACCACGTCCGTGGTGTTGGTGGGGCGCGCGGTGCAGGCGGGGATGCCGCCGCTGCTGATGCCCATGCGGCGGCGGATCTCCACCAGCTCGCCGACCTGATCGCAGCTCAGCACGTTGGCCTTGCCGATGATGTTGCCGGTATACATGATGACCATGGCGTAATGCTCGGTTGATTCAAGGCGATACCACGCTTCCATCAAATCCTTGCCCCATGCCAGCGCGCCGTGGTTGGCGAGCAGCAGCGCGTTGTAATCCTTACAATAAGGCGCGACGCTGTCGGGGATGCCCTGAGAGCCGGGGGTTTCGTAGTGAACGCAGGGCACTGTGCCCAGATTGACCAGCGCCTCGGGATAGATGGCGCGATCCAGACTCATGCCGGCGATGGCGAAGGATGTGCTGATGGGCGGATGGGCGTGGCACACGCCGCCGACATCGGGGTTTTCATTGTAGACGCGCAAATGCATCTTGACCTCGCTGGAAGGGCCGCGCTCGCCCTGAGAGATCACCGTGCCGTCCAGCCGGAGCTTGACGAGCATGTCCTCCGTCATAAAGCCCTTGGATACGCCGGTGGGCGTGGTCCAGATGGTGTTTTCATCCACCTTGCAGCTGATATTGCCGTCGTTGGCGGCAACGAAGTTCTTTGCATACATTCTGCGGCCGATTTCAACGATCAGTTTTTTTGCCTCGGCGTCCGTGGGGTAGCGTCTGTTTTCCATAAATCTGTCACCTGCTCCTTGCGTTCTGCGCCGCTAATTCGTTTAGTTTTTGTTTAATGAACAGTTCAGTTGTTTACCACTTACTATTATATGGCCATTGTTTAGCAATGTCAACAGGAACGGCGATGATTTTTAGCACATTTGACAGGGTACACTTGAGGCTGACTAAACATCTGACGATCTGACCATTTAAAAAGCCTTGACATATCTTGAAAATTCAGTTTTTGTTCACAGCTAAACAACTAAACTTAATACAGCATAATTTTATTTGAACAATGCTTGACAAATCAGTGTACAAGGATTATACTAAATGCAACAAAAGGGCACGGAGATTGCCCTGAAAAATTGAACAGGAGGGTTACCATGAAAAAGATCCTCGCTATCGTTCTGGCTCTGATGCTGGCGCTGACCATGTGCGCGGGCGCCGTCGCGGAGACCGAGAACCCTGTCGCCGGCAAGAAGGTCGCTTACGTGATGCTGCTGCCTTCCGCCACCATCTTCCAGATGTGGAAGGATTCCTGCGCCGACCTGTGCAAGGCGTTGGATGTCGATTTCGACTTTTTCTTCTGCAACGGCGATTTCAACGCCTGGATGGACACCATCAACAGCTGCGCTGCCGCAGGGTATGACGGCCTGCTCATCTCCCACGGCAATCAGGACGGCTCCTACGTCTTCCTGAAGGAAGTGGCCGAGAAGTACCCGGAAATGAAGATCGTGTGCTTCGATACCCAGTTCTACACGGACGGCGAATACCAGAAGATCCCGGGCATCACGCAGATGTTCCAGCAGGATAAGAGCCTGGTCACCGTTCTGCTCGACGACATGATCGCCAAGTTCGGCGAAGGCGCCCGCCTGATTAAGGTTTGGCGCGGCCCCAACTACAACAGCCCGTTTGACCGCCGCGAGGTCGGCTGGCAGGAATACGAAGCGGCCGGCAAGATCGTCACCGTCGGCGAAATCCAGCCGCTGCAGGACAGCGTTGACTCCGCCAACGCCGTGACCGCCGCGTATCTGCAATCCATCAACCGTGAAGACGTGGACGGCATCATCGCTTACTACGATCTCTACGGCCAGGGTGTTTACAAGGCGATCGAAGAGAACGCCATGTTTAACGGCACCGAGGGCGCCGCGCTGCCGATGGGCTCCGTCGACATCGATCAGGTTGACGTGACCAACATGCAGAACCGCCCCGACCTGTGGGCTGCGGCCGGCACCACCGACTGGACCATGAACGGCGAAATCGGCATGCGTATCCTCATGCTCGAAATGGCCGGCGAATATGATAAGATCTATGATCCTGCCACCAAGACCTACGGCGTGGACGTGGTCGAAGTTCCGGGCACCGCCATCAAGGCTGAGGCGCTGCGCGAAGATCACACCGTCGAGAATCTGGCCGACGTGGCCGGCGAGACCTACGGCAACCTCGGCTATCTGTCCGTGGCTGACTGGATGCCCGCCGAACTGATTCACTAAGTTCCGGTAAGCACGTCAAAAAACCATTCTGAGCAATGTTTCTTGACAAAGAAGCGTCGGAGTCTTTGCTCCGGCGCTTCTTCTTCGAAAAGAACCCCTGAAAAATCTTCGAACCCGTCTTTTGAAATCAATCTTTTGAAATCAATCTTCGAAAAGAAACTGCCTCGGGCAGAAATAGAGAAGAGGGAAATCCATGGACAAGCTGACTCTTGGAACCCGGAATGTTTCCATCGAATTTCCCGGTGTGAAGGCGTTGACCGATGTAAACTTCGAAGTCAGCACCGGCGAAATCCGGGCGCTCGTGGGCGCGAACGGAGCGGGCAAATCCACTCTGATGAAGGTCTTTGCGGGCGCAAACCCCGACTATACCGGCGAGGTCTATCTCAACGACAAGGTTGTGGAGCTGCGAACGCCCATGGCCGCGAAAAAGCTGGGCATCCAGATCGTGTATCAGGAAGTGGATATGGCGCTGGTGCCGACGCTCTCCGTCGCCGAAAACGTGATGCTCAACGATATGGTCATGTCCGCAAAGGGCAAGCCCCTGATGAACTGGGCTCAACTGCGCACCGACGCCAAACGGGTGCTGGAGAAGCTCCATATCGACGTCAACGTTCGCACGCTGGTGCAGGACCTCTCCCTCGCGCAGAAGCAGATGGTTCTCATCGCCCGCGCCATAGCCAACGAATGTAATTTCCTGATTTTGGACGAGCCGACCGCGCCCCTGAGCGACACGGAAACCGCGGAGCTCTTCCGGCTGGTCAAGCACCTTCAGGAAACCGAGAATATCGCCATCATCTTCATTTCCCACCGAATCCATGAAATTCTCCAAATCTGCGAGAAATATACCGTCATGCGCAACGGCGTGATTGTGGATACCTCCCCGGTGACCAAAGAGACCACCTCGCGTGAAATCGTCGAAAAAATGCTGGGACGCACCTTTGAAGAGCAATTCCACAAAGAAAAGGTGCAGATCGGCGAAAAGGTCTTTGAGGTCAAGAACCTCTGCGGCGCAGACGGCAAGGTCGAAGACGTATCCTTCTATGTGCGCAAGGGCGAGATTGTCGGCATTGCTGGTTTGGTCGGCGCAGGCAAATCCGAGCTGTGCAAAACCATCTTCGGCGCGTACGAGCGCACCTCTGGCAGCGTGCTGCTGGGCGGTCGCGAGCTGAAGATCAACAACCCCTCTCAGGCGGTGAAAAACGGAATCGCGCTGGTTCCTGAAGAGCGCCGCAAAGAGGGCGTGCTGGTCAACGAAAACGTCACCCTCAACCTGTCTGCTGCTGCACTGAGCAAGTTCTGCAACGGCGCTTTCGTCAGCAAAGCCAAAACGGAAAAGAACGCGCATGAATACGTGGAGGGGCTGGATATCAAAACGCCTTCCATCAAGCAGCATGTCAAAAATCTTTCCGGCGGCAATCAGCAGAAGGTCGCCGTAGGCAAATGGCTGGCGGCAGACTGCGACGTTTACATCTTCGACGAGCCCACCAAGGGCGTTGACGTGGGCGCCAAGCAGGATATCTTCCGCCTGATTAACGACATTACCCTGCGCGGCAACAGCGTAATTTACGCATCCTGCGAAAACGCCGAGCTGCTTTCCATCACCGACCGCATCTACGTGCTCTTTGACGGGCGCGTGATGGCCGAATTGGAGACAGCCAAGACCGACGAGGATGAAATCATGCATTACGCTGTCGGCAGCACAACCAAGTACGCCCGCTAAGGGCGATCACAGGAGGGTGTTACTATGCAAACGACCCCAAAACCGATCTCGACGAAATCCCCGCGGAAGACCAAGAACGCCGCGCGCTTCCTGCTGGATTGGGCAGCCGTCATCGCGCTGGCGCTGTGCTTCATCGTCTTCACGCTCATCAAGGGCAGCCGCTTCATGTCGGTCAACAACATGATCAACATCCTGCGCGCCATGTCCATCACCACCGTGTTCGCCATCGCCGCTACGGTTACCATGGCGCCGGACGGCTTTGATATGTCTGCCTGTACGCTGGCAAGCTGCTCGGCCTATGTGTTCGTGAGCATGTATCTGTGGTACGGCCTGCCGCTGTTCGCGTGCGTGCTGATTACCATCGCCGTGACGCTGATTATGTACCAGCTGACCATGTTCCTCATCCTCGTCTGCAAGATTCCGGATATGCTGGCGACCTGCGCGCTGATGTTCGTGCATCAGGGTCTGGGTCAGTGGTATATCGGCGGTGGCGCGGTTTCCACCGGCATGCGCACGCCCGCAGGCGCACAGCCCGCGCGCATCAAGCTGGAGCCCTCTTTCAGCGCCATCGGCAAAGAGCCTTGGCTGATCATCATCATGCTGGTCTGCGTGCTCATCGCGCACATCTTCCTCGAATATACTAAACACGGCCGCTTCATCTACGCCATGGGCGGCAACAAGCAGGCGGCCAAGCTGAGCGGCATCAACGTCAAGGCTTACCGCTATCTGGCCGGCATGATTACCGCGGTGTTCGTCGCCATCGGCGGCATCCTCGTTGCCTCCCGCGGCAGCTCCGCGCAGGTCATGTGCTGCGATAACTACCTGATGCAGTCGTTGGCAGCCGTGTTCGTCGGCCGCTCGGTCGGCGGCGCGGAAAGACCCAACGCGCTGGGCACCCTGATCGGCGCGATGATGGTTTCCACGCTGGAAAACGGCCTGACCATCTGCGCGGTACCGTTCTATGTGCTGCCCGCCGTCAAGGGCGCGGTGCTCGCGCTGGCGCTGGTTGCAGCCTACGCCACCAAGAAGGAACAGTGATGGACGGCTTGAACCGTTATCACCGGTTCGAGATGATCCAGCTGCTGTTTCAAACAGAACAGACACAGGACCGGAACGGGAAGTAAAGCCCGGACTGGTTCTGTTTCATCTATGCCGCAAACCCCGGATCGCATCTGCCACAGAGAACCCTGTCACAATTCCGGTCACTATATATTCAGGAGGAATGCCTGCATGAAGATTCTCAACTACGGTTCCATGAATATAGACAACGTCTATCAGGTTGAACACATGATTCGACCGGGCGAAACGCAAATGGCAATCGCCAAGAACGTGTTCGCCGGTGGAAAAGGGCTCAACCAGTCCATCGCCATCGCCAAAGCGGGCGGCACGGTGTATCACGCCGGCGTAGTCGGTGAAGACGGCGCCATCCTGATGGATACGCTGGCAAAGCACGGCGTGGATACGCGCTATGTTAAGCATGCAGCCGGTCCTTCCGGGCACACCGTCATTCAGGTAGACTCAAGCGGACAAAACAGCATCATCGTCTTTGCCGGAGAAAACATGCGCGTTCTGGATGAAGATATTGAGCGTGTGCTTTCCGAATTCAATAAAGGCGATTTGCTCATCCTGCAAAATGAGCTGGATCATTCGCCTGCCATCATGCGCATGGCTTCCGAGCGCGGCATGACAATCATCTTCAACCCCTCTCCCGTAAACAGTACGCTGAACAGCTATCCGCTCGCATGCGTCGATTGGTTTCTGCTCAACGAAATCGAGGGCAAAGCACTCACACAGGAGACCGAACCCAAGCGGATTCTCGCAGTGCTGAAAGCACTTTATCCCAACGCAGGCATCGTGCTGACGCTGGGCGAAGACGGCGCATACTGCATGCGCGGAGACGAGATTCTCTATCAACCCGCCTTTCCGGTTCAGCCGGTCGATACCACCGCCGCAGGCGATACCTTTACGGGTTATTTCGTCACAGGGCTTTCCCACGGCGAAGATTTATCCAAGGTGATGGAGCGAGCCGCCAAGGCTGCCGCTATCGCTGTAAGCCGCGCCGGCGCCGCAGAGAGCATTCCCTACGCGAATGAGGTGTAACCTCCCCAAAAGGCTTCAAGCGCCGTCTCATGCGACGAATTTGCGCCATTCCCTATACATCAAAAAGGCTCAGCTAAGAAAGAGACTTTGAGAAATCAGAGTCTCTTTTGTTATGCAAGGGAAATAGGACGAGAAGGGATTTGAACCGACCGGGGGTGAATAAGGCCGCAGT
>OLNU01001001.1_pt1 | contig 23178 bp, 25 predicted proteins | sample 1672241 | NCBI WGS metagenome assembly OLNU01 (sample SAMEA3136663, study PRJEB25190) | human gut metagenome | biome: human gut; feature: human-associated habitat; material: faeces | place: Austria | collected 2013 | reverse complement strand
ACGAGTCTTCCGAGAAAGAGATTGTCGAATTCTATAACCTCCGTGGAGGGAAGGAACGCATCTTCGATGATATGAATAACGGATTCGGCTGGAACAGGCTTCCAAAATCCTTTATGGGAGAAAACACGGTGTTTCTTCTGCTTATGGCACTCATACGCAACTTCTATAAATTCATCATGGCGAGGCTTGACGTGAAGAGGTTCGGACTCAAAGCAACAAGCCGCATCAAGACGTTTGTCTTTAAGTTCATCTCTGTGCCAGCCAAATGGGTCAGGACATCAAGGAAGTATGTGCTGAATATCTATTCATGCAACAATGCTTATGCCAATGTGTTCCAGAATGACTTTGGATAACACCGACAACTTATGGTCGTGATTTTGCGTATTGCCTCAAGTCGCATGGTGGGGTAAGGGGCATTTATATGTCTTTATGGTGACATTCGATGCACTGTGCCCCCTTTTTACTAACGATGCAGATTCTTTTCGCTTCTGTATCATATTAGGCGCGTAGTTGCGGATTTGAGGTTCATAAATCTTTCCTTTTCTAACGGATTCCCATTAAACCCAAGTCCGCTGCCGTGCGACCTACGGAACAGAATTTTCCGCAAAGGTAACCGGCGGCTCCAATCCTGCCAATGCCGGCATACTGCCGCAAATGACACGTAAAAATCTTCCTCTCCGCTGTCGAGCGTATTTTTCCGGATCAGCCTTGTCCGATTGTTCCCCGCCACCTTCTGAAAGCAGAAAAATCTTCCCGGCGGTCGCAAACAGACCGAACAAAGGGAAATAGTAATCTTGATTCATGAGTATTACAAAAACAATAATAAGTATGGAAATATTAAAAATAGTAATTCCCAAGTGGAATATAGCGGAAATTACTGGCTATGACCCGATGACAACCTTTTGGCAGGACTTCTCTATGGCAGACAAGTTCGGGAATGAAGCCATAGCTGACACATACAGAAAGGTTAAGGCAGAATGGAAAGATAACTACAAGCATTGGACAGAGCTGTGCCTTGTACTTAATCACAAAATTTGGCAATGGCACGAGCGGGACAACCAGAAAGCCACGCTCTATGACCGCCGAATGGCCAGACGAGCTGCAGGAGTATTACTTTCAAATAACGGATTAAAGCAATCGGTAGGACGGTGTGAAGTCTCCCCACTATAAACTCAAAACTATGACCGCTCAAGAAAAGATACAAAAAGTAACGGAAATATCCCAAAGCAAAGGCTGGAGTATAAGTGTGGATGACAAAAATAAATCAAATATTCAGTTCGACTTCCAACGCTATACCAACTATGGGCAGGATTTTAATTTCAGTGCCGAAATGAAATGTGAGGACATTGATACCCTCATTGCTGACATGGAACAATATTTCGAGGGTTTTGACCCGGATTACGAAGCCTATCTATGGATTGGAAATGATGGGCACGGTAAAAATGGCGCACCTTACCACATCAAGGACATTGTATCGGATATGGAGGAAGCGGAAAAACAAATACACGACTTGTTGGAAGCACTTGAGACAGAATTTATCTAATGCGCATGATGATGATTTATAAGACTAATTCCAAAATGAGCTTATTTTGCTGTTATACAACAAATACTAAATGTAGTATATACTAAGGTTAGTAAAGTAGGATATTAGGAAATATCCCATCAGAAATGATAGAATGCACTACATTTAGTCAATCAGTATTTTAGTATAGTAGTAGATACTATAATACTAAAATATACAAAAGTAGTAAAATAGTATACACTAATAATAGTAAATACTAAAAATAGTATTATCTTTGTATCAGATATAAAGACACGAAATTATGACAAAAATAATCGCAGTTTTGAACCACAAGGGCGGTGTCGGAAAGACAACTACCACCATCAATCTTGCTGCCGCATTGCAGCAGAAGAAAAAGCGTGTACTGCTCATCGACATGGACGGTCAGGCAAACCTCACGGAATCCTGCGGTCTCTCCATCGAAGAGGAACGGACGGTGTACGGAGCGATGAAAGGCGAATATACCTTACCGGTATTCGAGTTGGAAAACGGTCTTTCCGTTGTACCGTCCTGCCTCGATTTGTCGGCGACAGAATCCGAGCTTATCAACGAGCCGGGGCGGGAATTAATACTAAAAGGGCTGATTGCAAAATTGCTTGAAACCCGTAAATTCGACTATATCCTGATTGACTGTCCGCCCTCGCTGGGTTTGCTGACACTGAACGCCCTCACATCGGCGGATTTCCTGATTATCCCGGTACAGGCACAGTTCCTCGCCATGCGCGGAATGGCAAAGATTACAAATGTGGTCGGGATTGTCAAGGAACGTTTGAACCCAAACCTAAATATCGGCGGCATTGTCATCACCCAGTTTGACAAGCGCAAGACGCTCAACAAAAGTGTGGCGGAACTAATCAGCGAATCGTTCTGCGACAAGGTATTCAAGACCGTCATCCGGGACAATGTATCATTGGCCGAAGCTCCGATAAAAGGCATGAATATCTTTGAGTATAACAAGAACAGCAACGGGGCAAAGGACTACATGGAGTTAGCAAAAGAAGTGTTGAAATTAAAATAAAAACGATATGGGCAAAAGTGATTCATTGAAAAACGGCATGAGAAGCGGACTGGACGGCTTGCTGTCATCCACCGGGAAGTCCACGCAAAAGAAAGAACCTGCACCGGTCAAAACGGAAAAAGAGCCTGCTGTACATTGCAACTTTGTCATAAACAAAAGTATTCATACCCGGATGAAGTACCTCGCCATCGAAAAGAATATGTCTCTACGGGACATCGTGAACGAGGCGATGAAAGAGTATTTGGAAAAGCACGAGAAATAACCGGTACGGCGGTTGTAGTCCCCATCCGATATACCTTTTATAGCATACCGCTATCTTATGGGCACGTCCACAAGGTAGCGTTTTTCCTGTTTATACCCTCCTGGGTGTTCTCCTGTTCTATTACCTCTTATAACCGCATGGTTGTATTACTTTTTTATTTATTCCACTTGCCGCTTGTCCGGCCTCGTTCCTGCCATCGCCGGTTGGTTTTCCAGACGCAAATTTGGACTGCCGCGCTTGATTTCACCGCTTTGAAGTGCATTTCTCGTAAAATTCTTCCTTCCTGCGAAAGAGTAATTTTCCGGAAAAAGCGTTGAAAATAGCTTGTTCGTCAGTCCCTTGAAGCATCTGTAAATCCCAAGCGGTTCAGGCAGAGAAAAGAACCGAAAAAAGGGAAAATAAAAAAATCAAATATCAACCAATTAAATTTTATGATTATGGCAACAACAGCAGTTCAAGCAGTAGAGAAGAACATCACATCGGTAGCATTGGCAGACATTCAGCCGAGTAACTACAACCCACGTAAGAACTTTGACGAGACAAGCCTTGCGGAACTTGCCGAGAGCATCCGTCAGCAGGGAGTGCTTCAGCCTATCGGTGTGCGCCCTATTGCGGACAACCGTTTCGAGATTGTATTCGGAGAACGCAGATACCGTGCTTCCCTCATGGCTGAATTGGCGGAAATTCCGGCTATCCGTCATGGAAATTTCAGACGAGACAGCCGAGGAAATGGCGATTACCGAGAACCTGCAGCGTAAGGATGTGACCCCGATTGAGGAAGCCAACGCCTACCAAAAGCCCATAGACAGCGGTCGCCACGATGTACAGTCCTTGACCGTGCAGTTCGGCAAGACGGAGGCATATATCCGTACACGACTTAAATTCGTTTCCTTGATACCCGAAATCGCTTTGCTGTTGGAGCAGGACGAAATCACAATCAGCGTGGCAAGTGAAATCTGCCGTTATGGGGAAGAGATACAGCGTGAGGTGTACGACCAACATCTGAAAGAGGGGGTGCAGTACAATAGTTGGCGAGGCATGAAAGCTTCCGAGGTGGCACAAAGCATCGAACGGCAATACACCGCAGACCTCAATCGCTATTCATTCGACAAAACCCTTTGTCTTTCATGCCCTCACAATACCAATAATATGATGTTGTTCTGTGAGGGTGGTTGCGGAAATTGCGCCAACCGCGCTTGCTTGGTGGAAATGAACACATCGCACCTTACCGAAAAGGCTATGCGGCTCATGGAACAGCACCCTGCCGTTCCCCTCTGCCACGAAAGCTACAATTACAATGAAGCTGTCATCGACCGACTTACCGCTATGGGCTACGAAGTGGAAAGCCTTAAAACCTATGCAACGAAATACCCCGAAAGCCCCCAAGCACCTCAAAAAGAGGATTATGATACCACCGAGGAATACGAGGATGCAGAAAAGGATTACGGGCAGGAATTGAACGGTTACACCGAAAAATGCGAAGCAATCCGCACCCGAAGCGAAGCAGGAGAAATCTCCCTCTATCTCCGTATTGAGAGCAACGACATTACACTGTGCTATGTTGCAAATACCGCTACCACCGTAAACGGTACAGCAACCGAAATGCCGCTTTCACCTATCGAGAAGTTGGAAAAGCAGGACAAACGCAACAAGGAGATTGCCCTCGAAAAGACCGTTGAAGACACCAAAAAGCGGATTTTAGAGGTCGATATGTCAGAGCGCAAATTTGGACAGGACGAGGAGAAAATGGTGTATTTCTTCCTGCTCTCCTCACTCCGCAAAGAGCATTTCAATGAGGTGGGAATTGAAGATAAAGGTTCTTATTACTACCTTACGAGCGAGGACAAAATGCGCATCATCGAGAACCTTACCGCCAAGCAGAAAGCCGTTATCCGCAGGGATTATCTGATTGCCAATTTCAAGGACGCATTCGGTAACAACGCCACAGCCTCCCTGTTGCTTGGCTTCGCCCAAAAGCATATGCCCGAAGAACTTGCCAATATCCAAGACGGATATAATGAAGTGTACGAAAAGCGGCACCAACGCATTAAGGAAAAAAAAGCCGCTTTGCAGGAACAAGCCACGCAGGAAGCGGAACAACCCGATGAACCGCAACCCGAAGCGGAAGCACAGACCGAACCGCAAACGGAAGAAATAGCTGCCTGACAAATGTTGTTGTCATAACGAATAGGGGGGGGGGAAATCCGCCCTCTATTCATTTTTGTATGCTCCGGACAAAGGACCCAAGTACCTCTTTTAACTTTCTGACGAACCCGTCACCACCCACCCTTCCTCCATTCATAGCTTTCGTTTCCTCTCTTTTTTACCATTTTCAACTTCCCTTTTATAGCGTTTCCCCAGCTTCATTCCCTGTCAGCCCCGGTTTGGTTTTATCAGATGCAAAGGTCGGCCGTCGCGCTTGATCCGGCGGCTTGAAATGTATTTCCTGCAAATTCTTCCTTTCCCTGAAAGAGTAATTGGCAGGAAAAGCCTTCCGTATGAAGCTGTACCGACAGCCGTGTACCGCATCCATAAAATCCCAAAGCGGTTCCGACAGAAAGGAATCGAACGAAGGGAAAATAAAAACAAATCATTAAAATTCAAGATTATGGACAACATCAAGGAAAGCAAGGAGTACCAGCTCGCCAAAGACTGGGAAAGAGCAGTGAACGATTACGGCTTCAATCCCAAACGGTTTGCAGCCGCTATCCCCGAAATGCACCCCACGCTGCAGCAAAGCCTTTACAGGTTGGTAAAGGAGTGTATCGTGGTCATGGCAGACGAGACACGCAATTACGATGACCGCAACCGTGCATCGCACGAAGAAGCGAAGCGTATCATGGAATACCTCAAGGCAAACGGGAGACATATCCCATTAAGATAACAGGCGTATGAAAACGAAAGAACTACAATTTGACGGCAATATCTACATCTGCCGTATCGTGAAATCCAACGAAGGTGAAGAACTACTTATCGGCTCTACCGCTCTGCTCGATGCACTTCATCCGGGCAGTTTCGAGGACGAGAGCGAAGGGTTTGCAAGTAAGGAAGCCGAACAAATATATGACGAGGTTTTCTTTTTCGCCGATGCGAAGACCCTCAAATTACCGGACGATGAACTCATCACGGAATTAAAAGAGGATAACCCCGAATGGTTCAACTAACATAAATCAATAATCATATTAAAAATCAAAGTTATGGATAAAGAGTATGTAATGCACATCGCACAGACCATCAAAGAACAATTACTGTCATTTACCCCCATACCCGTCTTTATGTCGTGGGGAGTCAGCGAATTTGTCGCTACGGTATTCCAAGAATTACCGGCACTGCGGCTGAAAGTAAACGGACGGTTACACGCCGGATATGTCGTTATCGCTCTCAACGGCTCTGATTACTACGAGGTCTATCTACTGAAAGAAGATGATAGCAATGCAAAGTGTGTCAATGAAGAAGTCTGCTTCGACGAACTGGGCGATGTTATCGACCGGGCTATCGAAAGCGGTACAGACAAGGAGGAATACGATAAATTCTGCGACCGGCAACTTGCCGAACTTTTAAGCGGTACACGAGCTTAAATAAGCGAACTACCATATAAATAACACTGCCCCCATTTTCACGCGGGCAGTGTTATTTGTATGAGGTTGGATGCGTCCAAGCCGCAATATCCTATTATAAACTTACTTTTGAAATTCTTGTTCCACTTTTACCGTTACATACATCTGGTTACGGCTTGTGGGATTGTCCGGCTCCGTCATTTCCAATACCCCTGCACCAATCATCGGATTGATATAGACCTCCATAAGATTTTCCCTATCTTTCAATCCTAAATGTTGCAAAATATCAGATAGGGATTGCGGCTCAACACAGAACTCCAAGATTTGCTCTTTTCTCAAATCCTGCTTGCGAGGTTTTCTTGTCGGGTTTTCATCCCTAACTGCAAGGTCAGCACAACATAGTCCGGACGTGTTTCCTCGGCTACAGTAGGAAGCGGCCAACCCAAAGACTGCCAACCGCTCACAATCTTATCCACACCGCTACCGGCTTTCTCGGCACGCCCCAGACGCATGAACATCTAAGTGAGTAGATTGGCAGCAAAGCGAGTGCAGGAAACCGGAACGCTAAAAATACCGAATAAGACCCACACGGCACTATAATATGTTGGCATTCTGCCCTGTATATCCCGTATTTTTCGTACCTTTGCGGCACAAAAACGTATGTATATGGAACAACAAGTTATCCCATCGGATTATACACAATATGCAGAGGCAGTAGAGATAATCAAACATGCCATCGAACGCTGCCGGTATAGAAGTGCGGCTGCGGTCAACAAAGAAACTCTCTCGTTGTATTTTGGAGTGGGGAAATTCGTGTCTGAAAATTCCCGCATCGGCTGTTGGGGTACTAAAGCATTGCCTACCATATCAAAGCTCCTTCAACGGGAGTTGCCCGGTCTGCACGGCTTTTCTGAATCGGGGTTGAAACGGATGCGCTCATTCTATGAGGAATGGAGGACGTTTTTAATTCGTCCAACAGTGTTGGGCGAATTGGAAAACCATTCGTCGGAAAAGGGTACGGCTTTAATTCATCCAACAGCGTTGGGCGAATTGGATATTGACGAGCATCTACTGCTGCAACTTATCGGGCAACCGGTCAATACCGAATTTACCTGGGACGATTTTGTCAAGATTAGCTTTTCACATCATATTGAAATCCTGACTCGTTCAAAAGACATCGCAGAACGATTGTTCTATATCCATTGTGCCGCTCAAAATGCGTGGTCGCTATCCTCTCTCAAAAATTACTTGAAAGAAGACATCTATTCAAATCGCGGATCTTTGCCGAGCAACTTCCTTCAAGTGCTGCCCGAAGCCATTTATGCCGTAAAAGCGACATTGGCGTTCAAGGATGAGTATATGCTCGAAATGGTTAATCTGGAGAATGTGGGAGAACGCGAACAGGACTGGAACGAAAAGGTCATCGAAAACCAAATCGTAACCAATATCAAGCAGTTCATTCTCCGTTTTGGAAACGACTTCACTTTTATCGACAGTCAGCATCGCCTGATAGTTGCCGGAGAGGAAATGTTTGCTGACCTTGTATTCTTCAACAGAGAACTGAATGCCAGCGTAATCGTGGAATTGAAACGGGGCAAGTTCCGCCCGAATTATCTCGGACAGCTTAGCGGTTATCTGACTGTATATGATATGACCGACAAGAAACCGCACGAGAACCCTTCAATCGGTATTGTCCTATGTCAGGATGCCAACCGCCAGTTTGTCGAAATCATGGTGCGCGACTATGATAAGCCTATGGGCGTGGCGACATACCGCACAGCCCAAGAAATGCCGGAAAATTTGCGCAAGACTCTACCGGACATCGACAAATTACAAAATCTGCTGTCGGAAAACGATTCCAAATCGGAAACTGTCAGATGATTCATTTATGTCCGCAAGATTTCGGGTAGCTGAATGGAATACAAAAATCCCTGCAATAACCACGTAAATTATTGCAGGGATTTTGATTTATTTCGCCCCACGCTTGTTCAGTACATCCGCTATCATGTCTTTTACATCCTGTCCGACTTGTATGAAATTTTTATACAAGATGCGTTCCCGTTCCTCCCTCGACTTGAAAGTGTAGAACTTCGGTAGCGGTACATAGGCCGCTTCCTCCGCTTTTATCTCCCTCATATCGAAATCCGTCTTGCAGAAGAACTTTGTAGTCTTGAACTCTTCCGACTCCTGAATGTTCATCGAGCCTCCCGTACCGGTTTTCGTCTTCACGAAATCACGTGCCGTCTGTCCGCAAATCCATCCCGTCGCCATATCCGAAATTTTCGAGGCGGGTACAAGACTGTCCATGTTCTCATTGAGATTGATACTCGTTTTGTCCCGGTCGATCGTCACGCCCTTTTTGACCTGTACCACCTTGCCGAAAATGTCATTCGACAACCATTCCAATGTCTCTTTTGCGCGAGCCGAACCGCTTACCACGTTGCCCACTGTCGTGATGATTTTTTGCATTCCCACTTTTCCGTAGTCAGCCTCCAACTGCGGCAACTCCTGAAAACCCAGCGTTACGCTTACCTTGTTGCTTCTCGCCGTACCTATCAGTCGGTCTATCTTGTGGAAATACAGTGTCGGCAGCTCATCCACGATGATGCTGACCGGAATATTTTTCCCCTGCCCGGTGTTCACACGGGTAACGAGACGGTTCAATATCAGAGCGTTCAACGCTCCGATGATGCTTTCCATCTCCGGGTCGTTGGCAATCAGCAGGTAGCTCGGATTCTTCGGGTCGCTCACTTTCAGGTCGAAGTCGTCCCCGTCCTTGTGGAATATCCAATAGGATTCTTTGGTAGCCAAACGGCTGGTATAGACACGCAGCGTACCAATCATACCTTCCAACTGTTCCATCGCCTTGTTTTTGAAGGCCGTCTGGAACGGACCGAGCAATGGCGCAACCTCGTTGTCCGTCTCCAGCACCTCAAAAATAGTCTGGTAGCTCTCATTGAGAAATGAAAGGATATGCGGCATGTCCGAGTATTTTCCCAGCCAATAGGCAGGTTCCACGATGCTGCCACCCTCACGGTCACGAACAACACCTGTCGGCTTCCAGAACTTCGTTTGCGGATCTTGCCGCTTCTCCGCATACAGTTTCTTGCCGTTTACATCGTAGGGTTCCCGCTCGTAGTTCACGAAAAAGTAGATACAGGCGGCAAGAAAGTTCACGGCAGAAGTCTGAAAGAACTGGTCACTGCCTCCGCCTCCCTCTTTCTTGCCTTTCTGCAGGGATTCCAACAGGGTTTCCGCCGTTTCGCTCGCCGCCGCAAGATTATTGATGTACTTTGCCTGAATGGGGTTCACCCGTTTGCTGTACTCCACATCCACGAAGTTGATGATGTTGAACTTGCATCCTTTTGGCACTTTGCCGAGCTTCTGGTTTTTCTTGTAATGATAGTAAAGTTTAGTGGCAAGTGTCGGAAATTTGTAGTCATAGACCACCATCGCGAAGCCCTTGGCACTATGCTGACGGATGAACGGTTCTATGATGCTGAACGTCTTACCGCTGCCCGGAGTTCCGACCACCCATGTTCCTCTGAAACAGTTACTTATCGACACCCATCCCTTGCGAAATTTACCTTTGTAATAGTACCGCATCGGTATATTCACGCTATACTGGTTCTCCACCTTCTCTTCGCTCTGCTCGAAACTTTCATTCTCGAAGTTGAACCGGTCTTTACCCAGTCCCTCCTTGATGAACTTCGAGATGTTATCCAGTGCGATATGTACCAATATCACACCGACAAGCGTGGTCGCCATGTAAAAGATGATGTTCAGCGGCAGGGTGTAGAGTCTCGTTTCCATCGGATGATGGAACAGCCACACGGAGAACACAATCAGGAACAATCCGCAGATAAGTGGATATAGCACTTGCCTGCGCGCGTCAAACTCCAAGTGTTTTTTGTTGCGTGTGCCGATACAAGTGATGCAGATGAGTAGGAAGGTCGCTATCTTACTATACACGAGGTTGCCGTCGTTATAGATCATCCATCGCTTGATGCGCCCGTGTATATCAATCAATATGCCGCCCCAGTGGTCGAGCATGGCAGGGTCTATGGCATACTCGAAGAACTCCATCAGCACGGAGATATAGATGACCGCACGGAATATCTTGTAAAATCCTTGTAGTTCCTTGCTTTCTTCCATTGTCTTTGTCCTTTCCCTCTTTTCGTTCCTACCTGTTCAGTGTGATAATCGGCCGCACCTTGTGCGCCTGTGTCTTCGGGGTCTCCTGCATCGCACCGCTTCCTGTCGAGTAAAGCCACGCTTTCGCCGTTTCCTGTCCGGTTACCTCCGTCGATGTCCAGTACCAGCAGTCGTTTTCATCCAACGGCAGCGGATGGCCGCCACACCGTTCGATGACAGGATTGACGGTTTCCCGGACGGCATACAGCAGCCGCATCTGTGCCACCGACGGGATATAGGCACTCTGTCCGTACCGCCACAGGTCAAAGACCGCTTCCGCCATAGGCGAAGCCGTCTCCCGTGTGTCGTACAGCGCAAAGGTGTTCATGTTCCCGTCCAAAGCCTCGATGTCGGCCGACGTCCCTTGTGCGACACCGAGGCTGTCGGCAAAAGCTGCCGGAGCAATGTCCCACAGGTAAACCGCATAGCCGTTCCCTTCCGTACCTTCACGGTGTTCGGTATCGAAGACAACCGCTATTGCCCGTTTTCCCGACTGTTCATACTGTACGTAGGATAAAGCCGTACCGTCCTCGCAGAGAATATGTCCCGGACGTACCGCCGTATCAGGTACGTCGATATGGGCGTCACAGGCAGCGCACAATACCGCCGTCACTGCCATTGCAAACCATTGAATCTTTCGTATCATGTTATTTTCGTTTTTTGTTTTTCCTTTATTTTATCGGCAGTTTCACCCCCAGCACGATACCTGTCCGCAGCAAATCCGCCCCTTTTATCATCATGTCACTCTTTACCTGCCAGAACAGTGTGCATCCCGACCGCAGCACATAATTGTGCTCGTAACCCACATGGATTCCGGCAAGAAACTTGTTCGTGTCGCTCCCTGCCGAAGCTCCGATACGCAAGTTGCCGTAATGGTTGCGTCCACGCACCACACAAGGTTTGTACGCCACACCGAAACCGTAAGTGCGATAGTTGCGCCAGAAGGATTCCGGACAAATATGACCGCAAGATTTACATTCCGTCCATTTCAGATAGCCGTTGGCGAAAAACTCCCACGCATGGCGGTAGTTCATTTCATGTTCGTAAGCAAGCGTTACGTCCATGCCGTTCTCATACAGCAATCCCACTCCAAGCGAGAGGCGGCCGCTGTTACGCTGCGCACTTGCATTCATGAAGACGCACATGCAGGCAAGCATCAGTATTATCGTCTTTTTCATCGTCATTCCTCCTCCAATAAAGCGGTGTTAAATGAATCGGCCGACAGCACATCCTCGTAGTCAATGTTCAGGCTGATATTGCGCCCGCTGATTTGTTGTTCCGTCATTTCGATGGTCAGCAGCTTGTCGTTCGGAAAGGTCATCTTTTTCACGACAATCACGTTCCGGTAGCCGTGCTTGAACGTCTTGCCGTGTTCCAATACCAGGGCAGGCGTCAGCTCGATGGTCTGCGCGTTGGTTGCCTTCGAAAGTTTCTTGTCCGACAGTTTCACCCGTATCTCGTCGATGTCGAAACGGATGTTCGTTTTGTTCTCGATGGAAAAGTCGATGAAGAAATAGTCGCCCACCGAGTAAATATTGTTCAGGCGCATTACCATTCGGTGCGCCTTGGTCGCCACGTTGCGGATTTTCGCGGGCGAGTTCCACACCCGTCTTGCAAAACGCACCATGTCGGCTGTGGACATCGAGACCGTAGGATTGTTGTAGGCATCCCGTTCCTGTAGCTGAATTTCCTTGTCTGCCACCGCCTCGCTTATCCGCGTGGTGTAGATGAGTGCATACTGCGTGCGATAGCGTTCCGTTACGATGGTGACGATGGCCAGCACTTCACCGTCCTCGTGTCCCGTCTCTTTGGGCTTCAACCGGATGATGTTCTCAATGGGTTGGTCGCCCGCCACCTTGTCTGTGGAAATATCCACGAAGCGGACCGGTTCCGTGGCTGTGATGACGGTCGTTACCTGTTCATTGACAGTCAGCCGTTCCATCTCTTCGTATGTACGCTGAGCCTGTGCGTTCCGTGTGGCAAAAAGTCCTGCCGCCAGAAGAAATGCAGTTACAATTATTTTCTTGTTCATATCGTTTCTGTTGATATTTTTTATTTCTTTATTTCCCTTATTTCGCTTTCTTTAATCCATGACCACGTTCCAGTTCCTCCCGAATCCGTCGTCCGGCAATTTCGCAATACGTCGGTTCAATCTCGAATCCGATGTAATGCCGCCCCGTGCGGATGGCGGCAATGGCGGTCGTACCCGAACCGATGCAGTTGTCCAGCACCACATCGCCCTCGTTGGTATAGGTACGTATCAGGTACTCTATCAAGGCTACCGGCTTCTGTGTCGGATGATAGAATGCTCCTGTCTTGTGTTCCTTGGGTATGGAAATGACAGAGGTCGGGTACTTGTCTTCGGCAACACGCACCGGAGCCAGTTTCATTTCACCGTAACAGCGGTTCGTGAAACCGTCCGTCTTGCGGCGTCCATGATTCCTCCGTTCCGGTGGACACGGCGTCATTTGAGGATGATATACCGGCTGACGGTCGTAGAACACGATGATGTCCTCATGCTGGCGTAGCGGCATCCGGTTGGCATTCAGGTGACCCGTTACCCGGTCTTTCCGCCACACGAGGTTATACCGCCACATCCGGGGTTGCGAGAGCATGAGTTGCGCCGAGAAAATGCCCTGCGCAAAGAGGATAACGGGGCTTCCCGGCTTGGTGATCCTGCGGTACTGTTTCCACAACGCTTCGAGCGGTATCTGCCTGTCCCAGTGTGCCGCCTTGTTGCTACGGTTCAACACGCCGTAAGGCAAATCCGCTATCACGGCATCGACACTGCCGTTCGCCATGAGCTTCATACCCTCGATACAGTCCATATTATATATGTTGTCAATCTCTATCATGTTTTCCGTTTTTACTGTTTCTCACGTCCGTTCACCAGATAGACGAAAGTGCCGTATTTCAGCTTTACCTTATTTTTTTTGATAGCTTTGCCGATGGCATTGCTCGTTTTCTGGTAGGCATTCGTAGCGGCTTGCATTCCCCATTGCGAGAGACTGTTGCCGTAACTGCCGGTATTCATGTTCAGATTCCCCGACACCGCACCGCTTGCCACATCCTTGCTCGTTTCCCGGAACTGGCTGTTCGGTACATAAAGCCCTTCCATGCCGTCCGTATCGTAAAGGGACAGGCTGACCTTCACCAGTTCGTCCTCGATGAGAATGCTGGTGATGTTCCCCTTCACACGCCCCGACGAGAAGCCGCTCATGGTGGCATACAGATACGACCCTCGTTTGACCACGCACTCGTTGATCTCCACGTCGTCGAGCAGACGCAACCGCACACGCGAGCCGTCCACCGCCTTGATGTCCTCGTCGATAATGGCCTTTATCAGTTTCGGTTCACGGGCATTGACCGCAAGCGTATTGAAGTAATCCGAAGCCGTCTTTACCTTGCGTACCACTTCGCTGGGCGGTTCGTTCTCTGACGGGGCTTTTACCGAACGGCTCTCTTCCTCTATTTTTCCCTTGACCTCTATGGTTGCCGTCGTGGGTTGCGCCGATGCGGTACTGTCCGTATCGGTCGCCGGTAATACCTCATTGCGTCCTCTCAACCTTGCTTCGGCAAGGGCTTTCTCCAGTTCCGCGAGAGCTTCTTGCTCGCGTGTCTTGGCATCGGCAATTTGCGCTGCCGCAGCTTTTTCCTGCTGTTGCTCATCGAGCAAGGCGATGTCGTCCACCGTGTATTGCGATTCATATTCTTCCTTGTTGTCATCGGGTTCATCTCGTTCTATGTTATCCACTGCGGAGTAATCCTGTATCTTACCCCATGATTTGGCCATGTTCTCGTACTTGCTGCCTATGCCGTCACCGCCTTTAAGCCGGGCATCCGGCAAATCGGGGTTCAAAAACTCCGTTGTCTGCAGCGTTTTGTCCGGAATCTCCGCCGTTTCGGTATGAAACAGGTCGAAGATGAAGTACGATGCAACCAGAAGCGGGATATACAGGACAGCCGGAAGCATATACTTCGGCTCCCTGAAATTGATTTTATCAAATATCTTCATCATACATCTTTTAATTGAGTTGTACATACTTGCCTTCAATGCTGCAGTTTTTCAGCACTTCTGCGTTTTCCACTCCGAATGCGATCAGGATGCTGCCGCAACCGGGAGAATCGCCGCGTGTTCCGTCCGGGCGGTAAAACCGGATGCGGTGGCGCAGGAATTTCATGCCCGTCGCTTTCTCGAAAATGACGTCCTGAAACATTTTGGAATCGCAACGGTTGAACAACAGCGCGATGCCGTTGCCGTGTTCCGCCAGCTTTCGGACAAACTGTTCGATAAGGGGACGCGAGTACGGAGGATTGAGCCATACACGCCCTTCCCATTTCAGGGACAATCCGTCCATGTTCCGGTCATACATGACTTCGGCGGTCGGCCACAACGGACGGATAGGGGCGCAAGGGTCAAGGTCGAACCTGCCTAACGCTTTCAACACCTCCTTCGGGGTGTACCATTCGTCCGACGAGCGGACTGATTTTTCAAATCGTGTATTCATAAGCACTCCTTTATTGCGGTTCATATTTCTTGTTCTCGTTCCGATTTTCCCTTATTTCACCCCCTTGCAGCCTCTTGTGTCTTTCCCGTAGCACCGAATCCTGCATTTCCGTCGCCGTGCGTGTCGGCCGGCTGTTGCGGTATGCCATTGTAATGCGATAGATGTTCCAAGTGAACCCTCCGATAGCGAAACCAAAGACGATGACCAGAAAAAGTATCCGGTGTGCGTTGGCGAATCCCTGCACCTTGGCGGCAGCCTTGTCAATGCGTGTCGCTTGGGCGAACTTTCGTCCAGCGGACACCTCCCGCTCGTAACGGTCTTTGTATTTCGGATCGTTCTTGTCCGGCATCTTTTCACCGAAGAGCATCCGCCTGAATCCCTTGATATTCATAAACTCCGTTGTTTAGTAGTTGATCTTCGTTTTCTGTTCGATGTCCTTGTTCAGCAGGGTTCGCCAGTTCACGATAAGCAATCCGTGCGGGTTGTTTTCTGTTCGGGGCACACGCTTGAGTTGCCCCGCCGTGACCAGTTCCCGCATGAGGATGTTGCTCCGCCGCTCAATGCGTTGCCGTCCGTAGTAAGTGAACTCCATCTTCTCCTTGTTGAAAGCCACGCTGTCACAATAGATGGAGAACACCGAACTCGTACCCAAAATGTTGGAGTAGAAACCCTTTTCCTTGAGCGTGTTGTATTGTGCCAACCCCGTCTCATCCACCAGATACATCGCTTTTTCCATCGTATAGCGGATGTATTTGTCATCCGGCGGTAACGTGAAAAAATAATGGTGGAACATTTCCACATGGCTTTTGGCTTCCACGTCAAGCGTTTCGTCCATTGTCGTGCGGTTCACGAGGATAGGCACGTTGCCGTCCAGCACATACACCTTCTTCTGCGCATCCGAGACCATCGTCCGGGCTGTCCAGATACTTGACAAGCTGATGATGACACATCCCACGAGAAAAGCGGTACAGATGATGCCCACCAGTCTTATTTTGTTTTCCAAATTCTTGATGACCATCGGTTATTCCCTTTTACCGTTCAACATCTGTACATATTCCGTGTGCAGCATGGGTATGACCGCATCCCGAAGTTCCGTCAAAAGATTCTCGAACTCCGCCGAGAATATCTCCACGTAATAGCCCTGCATCTCCACGTGGACAAGCACCCACCAGATTCCTCTTTTGCGCTTACCTGCGTTCCGCTGCAGCAGAGCAAGACGCAGCTTGTACGTCAGGTACGTCACCAAGGGGGCGATGTACCGGTCGTCGTACTCGAAGGCTTCGTCCAGTTCTTCATACTGCGGGTCGATGCGGTGGTTTTCCGCCACCTCGTAAACCTCTTTTCTCGCTCGTTCCTGTGCAAAGGACATGAATTTCTCATCCTTGCACCAACTTTTGATTTTCTCTTGCAATTTCATGTTGTTATGATTTTTATTGGGTTTATATTATCTTTTGCGGATTATCTCATGATGCCGCCCAACCCTCCGGTTGCCGTCATCTTCGCCTGCTGTGCCACGCCCTCGCCGAAGTTTCGGGTAGAGAATGCCGTGTCGCCCTCCGGTATCATCCATGCCGCCAAGTCCGGAACAAGGTTCAGGCACTTGAGGGCTACAATCGAAGCCGCCATCAGGTAGCCTGCCGAGAAGAACGAGTTTTGCAGGTAGGCAGCCATCGTCTGCTCGCTGGCGGTTATCGCCGTCAGGTTCTCGATTTGGATGCACAATACAATGTCAAAGAGCAGCAGCACATAGAAGCCCACGAAGTAGAGCATCGCCCCGTAGAAATGCACCGTCAGATAGCGTGTCAGCCACTTCGCCCAAGCACCTTCCCATTTCGGCAGGATGCTGAACGCCCACTGTATCGGTCCGAAAATCGTCAGCATTCCCAACAGGATTTGTTGGCAGTAAATCGTCGCCCACCAACCGATTCGGAACACCACGAGAGCAATCAACATGATGATTTTGTCTATCCCCACGATGACTCCTGCCGTCAAAGACGTGAACCACAACTTCGCCGCATCCTTTTCCATGCTCGTCACTTCGTCCACGCCGGTCTGCTCCATTGTCGCCTCTATCAGGTTGGGATCGGATGTGCCCGTGTGGGCGACATCCGCCTGCGCCTGCAGGTTCGTGTACATCGTGTCACGCACATGGATGAGCTGTTGAACTTCCTCGAACCTGTCCGATATCTGTGAAGCTTCAGCTTCGTACAGGTCATGGGTGTACGACCCGATGCAATTCGGGATGTAGGACAGAAAGTCCAGAAAACACCAGTTGTTCCGGCTCCCCGCCATACCCGTGTCCGCAGGCGGATACCACCAGCAGATGATAATCGACACGGCAAGCGGCCTAAACAGCTTCATAACGTCCAACGGCTCGTGCTTTACCATCATCTTGTAGGCGATACCTGCCGCCATGACGATGGAGAACAGTGCCGCGAGTGCCATGCACATCTGCAATATCCACCAAAAAGGTCCCTGCGCACCGGTAAAAGTCGCGTCCGTCAGAAACTCGTTGGTCTGAAAGATGACATCATCTATTTCCTCCTCCAACAGGTTGATGCCGAAATCCGAAAGTATATCTCCGTTTGCCATAGCCCTGTCTTTTTATTTCCCTCTGTTTACACTCTCGTTGTCATCTTCGCCGTTTCCGTTGCCGCCCGATTGCGAGCCACGCACCGCAAGGCGTGATTCCTGCCACCGGCTCATGGCATTGCGGACAATGCCGCCCTTATGCAGGGTACGGTTGTCCGTTGCGTTCAGCAGTGTGCTTGTTGCCGTTGCGTTCTGACGCTTGGCGAGGTAGCTCACTAAAATCTCGTTCTGCCGTGCCACATCCTCGTAGATGCGCAGATACTCCTTCTTTCGCTGGGCGTTTGGCATATAGGCGTCTTTCGTGGCGTTGATGGCGCACTGATAGACGTGGTAGTATTCCGTCCACCGTTCCTTGTCGGCCGGAGTACCGCCGGACAGGAGAATACGGTCGATGTTGCGCCGGAACCGTTCCATCTGTCTGCTGACCTTATCGCCCTCGGCAAGCCACGCGATGTCCACCTGCCGGTCGGCAACGTTCAACGCCTCGACCTTCGCCCGCTTGACCAAAGCCGAATCAATGGCTTCCGCTTCGTCCACCTGGTTGTAGAGATTGATACCGGCAAGTGTGCGGAACGAGAGCTTGTTTTTGGCCGCCGCCGACTTCTTGTATTTGTTGTGCAGCACGGAATAATAGAGGTCGGGCGAGAGTGCGCCCGTACCGGTTTCCATGACCGTTACCTGATTCTGCTTCGACGAATCATGGTTGTACGTTACATACTGTGCGTGTACGGCTGTCGTTACGGTGACCGCCACTGCCATGAGTAATAGTTTTCTGTTCATATTCTTCTCTTTTTGTCGTTAATAATCCAGTCTTCCGGCTCCGCGCCAACGCCCGAAGGCGTCATCGAGAATCTCCCGCATGGTGCGGGAGCGATATACCTTTGCTTTCCAATAGCCGATGCGCACTTGAATGTACCGCCATGTCTCGAAATAGGCCCGGTTCAGATGCCGCTCGATGTTGTCCAATGAGCGGTTGATGGCCTCCAACACCATCAGCAGGTCGGAGGTCGAGCAGGCTGCCGCTCCGGTGGCATACAGCACGAGGTCGCTCACGGACTTGTAGAGCTGTTCCCCCTCACGGGCAATCGCCCTCAGCCCCCTCGCATTGATGGAGATAATCAGGGTATCTGCGGATTCGATGCGTCCACGTTTCAAGATCTTCGCATTGAAATCCTCCAACAACAATTTATAGTCGCCGATACGGTCGCTGACCGATGTATAGGTATTCTTGACGTTCAGCACCGTGCGCAACGACTGGTACATGACATCGATGGCATCGAACGCACGGGTGTATTTGTCAAGGTCAATATTCAACTCTTTATAGTCCCCAATTTCTTTACAGCTGTACTCGTGCAACAGCTTGTTGCTGTACTCCAAGGTGCTACGAGCCAACAGCAGGCTGCGCTGCTTCTTGTGGTCGTTGATGTAGGCTTCGACGGAGACTATATCGAAAGTCCACTGCGCCTTGGCGATACCGGGCAGCAGGGCGAACAGCACGACGGCAATCTGTATGGTACGTTTCATGGCCGTACCTCCTTTCTGCTATTCCTGCTGTTGCCGCTCCGAAGCGTCCGTGCATTCTCCACCCAGCGGTCATGGCATTCCTCCACGAGTGTCAGCCTACGGCCTTCGTCCGTGTCCAGTCCGGGCTGCACATCCTTCATCACGTCAAGGATGCTCCGCTTGTAGTGCATCATCTTTTCCAGCGATACCAAGTCGGCATATATCTTGGTGATTCTGCTGTCCACCTCTCGCGCTATCTCAAGGCGGTCGCTTGACCACAGCAGATGGTACACGTCGCCTGATGGCGTTTCTTCCGTCGGTGCGCTGCGGGCGTATTCCGTCGTGATTTTACAGGACGGATGTTCACGGGCGATTTCGGCTATCCGGTCGTTTACCAGTTTAGCCTTTTCCGCATCCGAAAGTCCCGGATCAAGGGTCAGCACGTCAGCGACGTGTGTGTCCGTATATTCCGAAGTGAGTTCCCACTTGATTTGGATAATGGTACGGTGTATTTTTATGCCGAGAAAATATTTCGGCTTGCGGGCAATGGAGACCGTAGCCCTGAATGTGATGATACCGTTGATATTCGGCATGGTCGCCTTGCGTACATACGAGTAGCCGTTCCATGCTCCGCCGTCCTGCCAAGTAAGACCGTATGCCGCCTTGCAGTCCTGCATGATGGCAGGGATGCGGTAATAGTCATCCGTCGCCACGCTGTTGTCGTCTGCGGCATCCGACTTTGCTTGGGCATAGTCGGACTGTTTCTTCTTCCACTCCGCGAGTTCTCCTTTCAGACGGTCTATCCGTGTCTTGTTCGCGTTGTACTGCTGCCGGTAAGTCGCCGCATCCTCAATGCTCGCCGTACTGATTTTCTTCAGCAGGACAGCGTTCTCGTTTTCCAATGCCCCGATTTGCGCTTCAATATTGGCCGCTTGGCTGTTCGCCTCGTTCAATAGCGCGTCCAGTTCCGAAAGGTCGAGGTCGTTTTCCGTCACCGAGGTCTGCATGGCGCACTCCTTGGTGTGGGCATTCAACGAGCTGCCGCACTTGCGGCACTTGTACTGTGTCGAGCCTTGTCCGAGCGTAACCCCGTCGGAACAGGTCACGCTGATGGTCACGCTCTCGCATCCCTTCAATTTGGCTGCGTCCGTTGCTTGGTAATAGTTCCGCGCACCGGAAGATATATAATAGGTGTAGCCGTCCTCGTTCTCGTTGAACTCCGCAAGCCGGACATTCAGTTGCGCCCGAAACGTGTTCAAGTCCATCGAGTAGGAATCGAAGACTTCCTCATAGACGACCTCTTCTTTGTTCCAGTTTTTGCTCACATGGATTTCGTATGCGTATGCCTTTTTGGTCTGCTTGTTTTTCTTGCTGATGATATAGGCACTCATCCAATAGTTGATGCTGTAGCTGAACCCGTCGTTCTGGTTGTTCAACTGCTGCACGCGGTTTCTTGACCAACCGGCATATCCTTCCGAGTTGGCAAGTACCTGTTCCCGTTGCGAGGCATCAGGATAGAAATTCGGGTCGCTCGTGTTGAACCGCACCCATGCGCCCCCGTTCAGGATGCTGTTGTCGTCCGTCGGAGGATAGTAGTCGCACAGCGATACGCTCCCTTGGTCACGCCGGGCAATGTACCACCGCTGCGTGTAATAGTTCCCCATCGCTTCGTCCAGGTAGTCGGTCATCCATGCCGTGAGGTTGTAGTTGCTGAAGTTGAACAGACCGGCCACGTTGTCCGGACCACCCACCATGTCAATCAGCAAGCCGCTGATGTCATGTTCCGCCTGCTCGAATAGACTCCCGTAGTGTTCATACAGGTTGCCGATTTCTTCAACCTTTCCACCCAGCAGGTCATGGAACGAGCTGCTTTGCAACAGGGCGTCACCAAGATTGGCAATGCCTGCCGTTGCAAGGCCGACCCCCGTGTTATAAAGGTTGTCGAGGTCGCTTTTCAGGTTCTCGTGGGTGAAGTTGCCCGGTATGCGGGCGAAGTTGTCCATCATCCGCTGCCAGTCGATGTTTCCCGTTTCGGAGAGTTTCAGCAAGGGGGCAATTTCCGGATTGATTTCGAGAAAGGCGATGTCCGAAAAGGTCAGCGTGCTGTTGGTCACCACGCTCTCGAACTGCATACACAGACTTTTGGTATCATCGCAGACTTTCATCAGGTAACTGCCCCAATAGATAGCCGTTTGCGGCGAATGGAGCATCTGCTTCGCCACCACCCATATCTTGGGCATGATTTTCTCCGCCACCATCCGGTAGATGCGCCGGTAGTAGTAGTTTTCCGTACGGCTGTTCCAGATGCCGAGGTCGCTCAGGGCTTTATGCTCCAAGAACTTGGCCGCGAATATCCCGGCGGTAGCGACCTCCGCTGCCGTGTAGTGCTTGAGGACGTCATCGACCTGCTCCCGGTAGTACCCTTCGGCGACCGCTTCCGTACCGAAGGCAGCCACCATCGCCGCAACGGTACGGGTGTCGTAGTTCACGCTGTAATACTGGGCGTGAACCGTCTGGCAGAGTGTGACCGAGGCGATGGTCAGGATAAGGAGTAGTCGTTTCATGGCTGCAATGTTTATTTGGATTCATGCACGGGACGGAGGTTGAGCACACGCCCCGTCTCGTTTACTTTTTGTGCAAAAGGCAGGGACTTCCCGATACCGCTGGCATCCCAGTCCCGGCAATATGCCTCGATAGCTTCCTGATGGCTGCACCGAAGTTCCTTCTTGTAAAGCTTCAGTGCCTCCTTTTCCGCCCGTTCGGTCGTGTAGGTCATGTAGCACTCGTGCGGCTCTTCCACGCCGTACACGCCGCTGGTCGTCCCCCGACGGATAAACACTTCGCGGAAGAAGCTGCGCCCATCCTTGTTCTCCAAGCGGTTGATGGTAAATATCTTCTTGCAATCCACCTCGGTCAGACCAAGAATCTTTCGGATTTCGTCAAAGCGTTCCTTGAACTTGCTCTGGTCAAGCAGCATCACCACGTCCGAGTTGTTGATGATGGCCTCCTTCACGATTTCGCTGCCGATGATGTCCTGTATCTCCTGCGTCACCACGCCGACAGAAGCCCAAAACTTACGGGCGGTCTTGTACATGAACTTGATGTATTCCGCCATGAGCGGGCTGGCAATGGCCTTCCACGCCTCTTCGATGACAAGGACTTTACGGTTCTTCTTGATGCGCATTTTCTGCAGGAACACGTCCATGATAATCAGTGTGACAATGGGAAACAGTTTCTTGTTTTCCTTGATTGCATCCACTTCAAAGACGATGAATGTCTCGTCAAACAGTGCCGAATCCACATTCTCATTGAGAATCTTCTCATATGCGCCTCCCTTGTAGAACGGCTGCAGCATGGTCGAATAGGTCGAGTAGCTGATTGTCGTGATGTCATTTTCGGTGCAGATCTGCTCCAGACGGTCGAATGAGTAGTCAAAGAATGAGTTGAAGTTCAGTTCCGACACTTTGAGAGCCGCCCGCCGTGCCTCAAGCACCTCTATCTGTTTGCGCACCATCTCATCCACCTCTCTGGGTGGTTTGTTTGGGTTCTTTCGGCTGGCCGCCGCAAACAGGTTTTTCAGCAGTACCTCCCGTTGCTCGTCTGTGTATCTTGTAAATCCGTTGAAATAGGCATCATAGTAGTCTATGATTATCTGCTCGACAATGCGGAACTCGATTTCGGGAATCTGGCTGTCCGACCCTTTCCAAATCATCAGGATAAGGTTCTTGAGGAAGTCTATCTTCTCGATATTGTATTCCTCCCGGTTGATGCGAAACGGATTCATCGTAATAGGCCGTTCCTCGGTATAGGAGATATACTTGCCGCCCAGATACTCGCACAGTCCCTCGTATGAGTTCCCCGTATCGACCATCACCACATCCGTTCCCTGCTCATGGAGCTGGCGCACGACCGAGTTGCATATGACATGCATGTGGAAGCCTTTATTTATAACCTAACACACTGAGTCGCAACGATTTCATAAA
>OLNU01000986.1_pt1 | contig 23596 bp, 19 predicted proteins | sample 1672241 | NCBI WGS metagenome assembly OLNU01 (sample SAMEA3136663, study PRJEB25190) | human gut metagenome | biome: human gut; feature: human-associated habitat; material: faeces | place: Austria | collected 2013 | reverse complement strand
TACTCCTTTTTTATATATAAAAATCTTTATTCTAAAAATTTCTCATTTTTAAATATTATTACCAAGAAGTTTATTTTTAATGCTTTTATTTAGCAAAATCAAAAAACTGCTAACTATATTTAGCTAGCAGTTTTTTGATTGATTTTTGATTTATATTTATTATATCTTGATTACTAATTTATATTTGACTTATTTTGATTATTTATGACATTATGCTTCTTCTATATCTATATTTTCATTTGTATCAACATCGACACTCTTACCAAATATTTGTACTCCTACAAATACTGCAACTAATGCTACAGGAAGTACTATATAAACTGGTAATCCAAATCCTGCTGGTATATAACCAAATAATATAGTTATAGCACCTACAAATAGAGAATATGGTATTTGTGTTCTAACATGGTCTATATGATTACATCCTGCTCCCATTGAAGATAATATTGTTGTATCTGATATTGGTGAACAGTGATCTCCAAATATTGCACCAGTTAAAACTGCACTTGTAGATACTATTACATAGCTCATATCAGGATTAATTGAGTATGCTAGTGGTATAGCAAGTGGCATAAGTATACCCATTGTTCCATAAGATGTTCCTGTTGCAAATGATATTATTGCTCCTAAAACAAATATTATACTTGGCAGTGTAAATGCTGGTATTGAATCTGATAAGTAGTTTATTAAGAATTTAGCAGTTCCTAATTCTTTTATAACTGAACTTAATGACCATGCACATATTAATATTACACAAGTTATAAGTAAAGTTTTCATTCCATCTACCCATATTTCTATACCTTGACTTATTGTAAACATTTTTTTACTTGCTCCCATAATCATAGCAACTATTCCCGCAAATAATGCTGATTGGAATAATGCCACTGATGCATCTGAATTACTAAATGCTTCTCTTATAGCTTCAAATGAAAATGGTGCATTTTTCATTATTTCGATTGATACATTATTATCTCCAGCCATTATAGTAGTATAACCACTATAATAGAAAGCAATTAATGCTCCTACTATTAATGTTCCTATTGGTATTATAGCACTCCATATATTTGGTACAACACCTTCTAAAGGTTCTAAATCATCGTGTTCTTGCGATATTTTTTTGTTTAATTCATTTCCATCAGCAAGACTTTTTCCACCACGTCTCGCTTCTAATTCACATTTTCTCATTGGACCAAACTCTTTTAATAAGCATGATGTTATAACAATAAATGCTAATATTAATATATTATAAAATCTAAATGGTATTGTATTTAAAAATACGCCAAATGCATTTTCATTTACACCGATTGAATTAAAAGCGTCTCCTATAAGTCCAACTTCTAGTCCTATCCAAGTTGAAATTATTGCAAGTCCTGCCACTGGAGCAGCAGTTGCATCTATTATAAATGCTAATCTCTCTCTTGAGATTTTCATTTTATCAGTTACAGGTCTCATCATAGGCCCTATTATTAGTGAATTTGCATAATCATCAAAGAATACTAAAAGACCTGCAAACCAAGTTATAAGCTGTGCTGACTTTGCAGTTTTTGCTTTTTTAGATAATGCTTCAGCTATTGCCTTTGCTCCACCCATTTTACTTACTAGGTTTATAACTCCACCTATTGCTAAAACTTGTAAAATTATACCTGCATGCCAAGGATCTGCAAGAGATTCTACTGCTCTACTTACTAAATCTAAAAATGCTTGAATTATTGTATAAAAAATATTGATTCCTGCGAAATTAAGAATAAATCCTCCAGACATGATTCCGATAGCTAAAGATATCACTACATTTTTTGTAATAAATGCAAGCACTATCGCAACTATTGGTGGTATTAATGTTAATACACCGTATTTATCTGCATTAACTTGGACAATATCTACTTCTTCGGCAAATGCCATTACAGTAGACATCATAAATATCATAATCGATATTAATACTATTTTTGTTTTTTGATTTTTCATTTTATCCTCCTAATATTTATGAATATCAGAAAGGTACACTAAAGATGTTGATTTTATAATCAACAAGATTTGCTACTTTATATGTTAAAAAGATAAGTTTTGATAGCTCTCCACATTTAGTGACAGTGATATATATATTTTATATACCCCCAGTTATATAGGTTTAAAGTATCGCCTATATACTTCGGCAACATACCCTTTCGAAATAAGTCATCAGCTTCCCTCGTCATTTGTACTATTGTATATTGCACCTCTACCTTACTATATATATTCATTTGTTTGTATTTCTTTTATATTATATATTAATTATTTTCTAAATTCAACCATATTTTTTACATTTTGAAATAAAATTTATACTTAAATTTTATTTATATATATTTGCTATCTATCAAGTATTTATATTTTAAATTATTATGTTATAAACATATTTTATAAAAAAATATACGTTTTATTAGACTTATTACTAAGTCTCGTTTCAAAATAACTCTATTGTGTTACAATTTAATAAAATTAAATAATTAGAAAGAGGGGTATATTTTATGTTGATTTTTATAGGTATATTATTTACTCTATTTATACTCGTATTTAGCGTATTAAACAATATTTTCTTGGGCTATGGACTCACCATATCGCTTTTATTTTTTACTTTTATAGGTTTAAAAAGAGGCTATTCACTAAAAAAAATAGGTATGCTTTATTGGATTGAGACTAAAAAGTCATTAAATATAATATTAATACTAGTCTTAATAGGTATGCTTATAAGTTCATGGTTAAGTTCGGGTGTAATTTCTAGCATTATTTATTACTCTTTAAAATACGTAAATCCTAACTTATTTATATTGTGTGCATTTTTAATTACAAGTTTGATATCTATGCTTATTGGGACTTCTTTTGGTACAGTCAGCGCTGTTGGTATTGGCGTATTAATTTAGGAATATTAGGTGGGGCAATTTTTTCAGGTGCATACTTTGGAGATAGAACTTCTCCACTTTCATCAAGCTTACTTTTACTTTGCAATTTAACAAATTTAAAACTATTTGATTATGTAAAAAAAATAATAATAGATAATATAATTCCTTTTGCATTATGTATAGCTTTTTATCTTGTACTTTCACTTAAATACCCACTTACATCTATGAGTAATGGCTTGAGCAATGAATTATATAATTATTACAATGTATCACTTTTATTATTGTTACCTGCTATTATATTGTTTCTTCTTTCAATATTAAAAGTTCAAATAACTCATTCTATTCCGATAAGTGTATTATGTGCATTTATTTTAGATATTTTTATCCAACATACGAATGTTTATGATTTTTTGAATTATTTAGTTTTCGGATATAGCAATAACTCTGATATTTTGAAAAATATAATCCATGGTGGCGGTATAATTTCGATGTTAAAAACATGTTATATAATTGTAATTTCATGTTCTATTTCTGGATTTTTCAGCGGGTTAAATGTATTTGAAAATTTAAAAGTTAAATTAAAAGAAAAAAACTTATCAAAGTCTTCTATTTTTTTAGTTACAGTAATACTTGGAATAATAAATGCTGCTGTTGGTTGTAGCCAAACTATCGCTATTATTTTAACTTTAGATATTGTAAAAGATCTTTATGAAGATGAACCAAATGATGAACTTGCACTAGATTTTTCAAACTCAGCAATTTTAACGCCTGCACTAATCCCATGGTGTATAGCAGCACTTGTCCCTTGTTCAGTACTTGGAATAAATAGTTATAGTTATATCCCATTTGCATTTTATCTATATATCGTTCCTATTGTTCATTTTATAAGAAAAAAATTTCAGATAAATTAGAGGATATTTTATATTTCTGTCGAAATTAACATAATGAAATGTAAATCTATATTGTATTTATATTGAAAAAAATTTTTAAAATCCACAGGGGGACAACAATTTAATGTTATTAATTTACAACGAAAAAACAAATCCATATTTTAATTTAGCAATGGAAGAATATTTTTTAAAAAACACAAAGGAAGATTTATTCTTACTTTGGAGAAATGAATCGGCTATAATAGTTGGAAAAAACCAAAATACTTTATCTGAAATAAATTATGAATATGTTAAAGAACACGATATAAAAGTAGTTAGAAGACAGTCAGGTGGAGGAGCAGTTTTCCACGACTTAGGAAATCTATGCTTTACTTTTATAGCTTGTAACAATAACCACTTTAGTGACTTCAAACGCTTTACAATGCCTATTGTCGATGCATTAAAAGGACTTGGTGTAAATGCTGAATTTTCAGGACGTAACGACTTATTAATAGATGGACAAAAATTCTCAGGAAATGCACAATACAATTACAAAGACAGAGTAATGCACCATGGTACTTTATTATTCTCATCAGAAATAAACGATGTATCAGCAGCTCTTAAAGTAAAACCTATAAAATTTGAAGGGAAGTCTGTTAAATCTGTTAAATCAAGAGTCACTAATATAAGCGAACATTTAAAAGAACCTATGACAGTTTTAGAATTCAAAGATTATTTAATGGATTTTATAGCTAAAACTGATAAAGACAGTAAAATGTACACTATGACTGATGAAGATATAGCTAATATAGAAAAATTAGTAGAAGAAAAATACAGCACTTGGGAATGGAACTACGGAAACTCACCAAAATTCGCTTTAAGCAATGAATTAAAATATCCAGGTGGAAATGTTGAGTTTAACTTAAACGTAGAAAAAGGAATAATAAAAGATATCAAATTCTTCGGAGACTTCTTTGGAAAAGAAGATGTATCTTTTATAGAAAAAAAATTAACTGGAGTTAAACACAGCGAAGAAGGCATAAAAGAAGCCTTAAAAGATGTAAATATAAACGATTACTTCCTAAATGCAACTGTAGATGTTTTAGTCGATGGTATAATGGGAGTTAAATAGTTTTAATTACACTATATAAACAATAAATATCTTAAAATAATATTTAAAAGGAGTGACGAAATAATTCGTTCACTCCTTTTTATAATGTATCTTATAAGATATAGTTTAATATTTATTATTTTACTACAACTTTTTTGAATTTCTTTTTACCACGTTTAACAACAGCACCTTCTACTAATTCTTCTTTAGCAACTGTAGCTTGGATATCTGTAACTTTTTCACCATTTACAGAAACTCCACCTTGTTGTATATTACGTCTAGCTTCTGATCTTGATGGTGCAAGGTCAGCTTTAACAAGTAAGCTTATTATGTCTATTTTACCATCTTCTAAATCGCTATCTGCTAATTCAACTGTTGGCATGTTTGCAGCATTACCTTGGCTGAATAGAGCTCTTGCACTTTCTTGTGCAGCTTTTGCGTCTTCTTCGCTGTGAACTAATGTAGTTAATTCATATGCAAGTATTTCTTTAGCTTTGTTAAGTTCGCTACCTTCCCATATTTCCATTTCTTTTATTTCTTCTAATGGTAAGAAAGTAAGCATTTTTAAACATTTTATAACATCAGCATCTGATACGTTTCTCCAGTATTGGTAGAATTCGAATGGAGAAGTTTTGTTAGGGTCTAGCCATACAGCTCCTGATTGAGTTTTACCCATTTTCTTTCCTTCAGAGTTAAGAAGTAAAGTTATAGTCATAGCGTATGCATTTTCACCTAATTTACGTCTTATTAAATCAGTACCCGCAAGCATGTTTGACCATTGGTCGTTTCCACCTAATTGCATTTGGCATCCGTATTTTTGGTATAATTGGTAGAAATCGTAAGCTTGCATTATCATGTAGTTGAATTCTAAGAAAGTAAGCCCACCTTCTCTGTCCATTCTTTGTTTGTAACATTCAGCAGAAAGCATTCTGTTAACACTGAAGCAAGAACCAACTTCTCTTAATACGTCTACATAGTTTAAGTCTAATAACCAGTCAGCATTGTTTACTAATACTGCTTTATCATCTGAGAAATCTATAAATTTGCTCATTTGTTTTTTGAAGCACTCACAGTTGTGGTTTATCATTTCTGGAGTCATCATTTGTCTCATATCACTTCTACCAGATGGGTCTCCTATCATTGTAGTTCCTCCACCTACTAGTGCTATTGGTCTGTTACCAGACATTTGTAATCTCTTCATTAAGCATAATGCCATGAAGTGACCTACGTGTAGAGAATCAGCAGTAGCATCGAATCCTATATAGAATGTAGCTTTACCTGCATTTATTAATTCTTTTAATTCATCTTCGTCAGTTACTTGTGCGATAAGTCCTCTTTCGACTAATTCTTCGTATACTGTCATTTTATTCACTCCTTTATTATATAAATGTAATTATTTTTTGTATTAAAAAACCCCCGTCCTATCTAAAGGACGAGGGTATATCTCGCGTTACCACCTTTGTTTATAGATAATTCACATTATCTACCTCAGTGAGTTAAAAACTCTGCACTATAACGTGTGCACACGTCACTTCCTACTATATTTCAAAAGTGAAGCTCAAAGGTGTATTCATAATATCCCTAGTGCGCCTCTCATCAACCGGCAACTTTCTGTTTAAGTTATTATTATTACTATTCCTTATCTTAGCTTTTTATATTATTATTGACAAATTTTGATTTTATATACATATACATTATATTATATTCAAAGTCAAAATTTTTGTCAATAATTATGTATTAATATAAAATATAAATATACTTTTTAATATATGTAATTATTTTATATTTTCTTTTATAGCTTTTGATAATTGGTCTGGACATGAAGTCATTTTGTTTCCACAAGTAGTTCCCTCTAACTTTTCTGCAACTTCTAATGCATTTTGTCCTATTAGTAATTTAGCCATTCCTGAAAGATTTCCGTTACATCCTCCTACGAATTCAACATCAGTTATTGTGTTATTTTCATCAACTGAGAAGTTCATTTCTCTACAGCATATTCCTGAAGTTTTAAAGTTTATTTCCATTTTATTCCTCCGAATTTTAATCGTATACTATATAATTATAAACAATATACAATACATATTTTTACTATTATTATATTATTTTTAGCTATATCTATTATCCATAAAAATGGCACAAATTGCAAGAGAAATAAGCAAAAAAAGGAGATAAATCACAAAAATTTTATCTCCTTTTTATAATAAATTGCAAAAATCTTTAAGCTAAATATTTTCTTATTTTCCTATAAGATGTCTGAAGAAATCAACTGGTCTATATATTAATAATCTAGGACCACTAAATTTCATCACGTCTTTTACTTTTTCTTTCATGCTTTTTTTGTAGCAATGTATAGGACATTTTTGGCAGTAAGTTTTTTCCTCGCCGAATTTACATTTGTCTAATCTTTGTCTACTGTAATCTAATAATTCTTGGCATTCTTCACATAAACCGTCTTTGTGTTTATGTTTTTTCTTACAGTAGATATCTACCATAACGCCTATTATCTTTTTTTCTCTTTCTATTCTACTCATATATATTTTTATTTCCTCATAAATTTGTTATGTGCTAATTTAATACACTCTTTTTAAAGACCGTATGAAAATTCATACGGTCTAAATTAAACTATTGTATACGCACAAGTTTTTTATTTTCTAATCCGTATCTCTTATTGCATATTGCACTACTTGATTTTCTGTGAGATACCATTACTATTGTCTTATCTTTACATTCATCGTCGATAGTTTTTAATATACTTGCCTCATTTAATGTATCTAAGTTACTTGTAGGCTCGTCTAATATAAGTATGTCACTATTTCTTAAGAATGCTCTAGCCATAGACATTCTTTGTTTTTCACCTGATGATAAGTTTCCACCTAATTCTCCAACATTTGTTTCGTATCCTCGTGGAAGTTTCATTATAAATTCGTGGATAGATGCTTTTTTAGCAGCCTTAATCACATCTTCAAAGCTTGCATCTCTGTCACCCATTTTAATATTGTTTAATATTGTATCATTAAATAAGAATGTATCTTGACTTACTAAAGTCTGAGATTTTCTTAAAGTTTTTGTAGGTATAGTTTTTAAGTTTTCCCCACCTATTGAGATTTCACCTTTATCTACATTCCAGAATCTCATCATTAATTTAAGAAGTGTACTCTTACCAGATCCACTCTCACCGATTATAGCGACTTTATCACCTTTTTTAATATCTAGTGATAAGTCTTTTAATATATTTTCTCTATTATCATAATCAAAGCTTATATTATCTACTTTTATATCTTTTGAAGAAAGTTCAGTTTCACCTTCTACATCTTCAACTGCTGGCACTTCATCTAATATATCGAATAATCTTTGTGCACATGCAAATGTTTGAATTAAGTTATTTGATAAGTTACTTAGTGCAACAACTGGTCCAAATGAACTTGCAAGAGTCACTATTGCAACTAAACCTTGACCTATAGTTATTTGACCTTGTTCATTTAACTTAATACTTACGAATAAGAATGTAAGTATTGCTATCATTATTACTATATCTGTGAAGGCTCTTATTATTCCTTCGTGACCTTTTATTACACCCATTTTTTCGTGTAATTTTTCACTATTTTCATTTATAGCATTTTTTCTGTCTTCACCTTTATCAAATAAAAGTATTTCTTTTATCCCATTTAAACTTTCTAAGAAGTATGAGTTTGAATCAGCAAATGCTGCTCTATATTCAACTCCACCTTGTTTAGCGAATTTTGATGAGAATACTGGTATAAAGTATCCAACTATTAAATAAAATACTACTGATAATGCCCCGAATATTGGGTTTATAGCAAATAATACGCATGCTATTATAATTGATGTAACTACACCTATTGCTATTGGAGCTACTGTATGAGCATAGAATACTTCTAATAATTCTATATCACTTGTTATTATAGATATTAAACTACCTTTTTCTTTTGACTCAAGTTTTGCTGGAGCTAATTTTCTTAACGCTTTGAAAACTTGATCTCTTAATATTGCAAGTATTGTAAAGGCAATAAAGTGTCCTGAATATTGCTCTATAAACCTAAGTATTCCTCTAAGTATTGCACAAGCTATAACTATTTTTATAGCAGTAGAGGCTTTTATTCCTACATTAAATCCTAATATATCTGCTCCTGCAACCATACCAAATGATGTTATTGCAGTTGCAGCTAAAAATCCTAATATACCGAATGATATAGTTATCATCATTATTGGTGCTAGTGGTTTTAAGACTTTTATAAGCCTTAACATTATTTTAAATCCTGATTGTCTTTTTTGTTCCATACTATATCACCTCGATTTCTTCTGAAACTTTTTCTAAGTTTTTGCTTTCTAATTCGTCGTATATATTTTCTAAATCATTTTGGTGATCTACAAGGTTTTTATATACTCCACCTTTTAACATAAGTTCGTTGTGATTTCCACTTTCAGCTATTACGCCGTTTTCTAACATGTAGATTGTATCTGCATTTTTAACGTTTAATAATCTATGTGAAATTATTATAACTGTTTTATCTTTAGATAATTTTTCTATACTTTCCCAAATCTTTTCTTCACTTTCTACATCTATATTTGAAGTAGCCTCGTCGAATATGTAGATATCTGGATTTTTGATTATTGTTCTAGCAAGACAAAGTCTTTGTTTTTGTCCACCTGAAAGTAAGTTTCCGCCTTCTCCAACTTTTGTATCAAGTTTGTTTGGAAGTTTTTTAACGAAGCTATCTAAGTTTGCTTCTTTTAATACTGCATATATTTCTTCATCAGTAGCATCTTTTTTACCCATTTTAATATTTTCTCTTATTGTTGTATTGAATATATAAGCATTATGGTTTATAAATCCAACTTTTTTATTTAATACATCAAATGGTATGTCGTTTAAGTTGATTCCGTTAAATGTTATAGCACCTTTATCTACTTCATCTATTTTAAGAAGTAAGCTAGTTATTGTACTTTTTCCTGAACCACTTTCTCCGACAAATGCAACTGTTTGTTTTTCTTTTATGTCTATGTTTATATTTTCTAATATTGTTCTTTTCTTGTCGTAACTATAAGACACATTTTCTAATTTTATGTCTATATTATCAAGAGATTTCATTTGTTCGTCACTTAAAGATGGTTTTTCTTCTACTTCTATATCAAGTAAGTCAAATATTCTATCACTTGCTGATATACCATTCATAGCAACGTGGAATAGTGAACCTAAAAGTCTCATTGGTAAGAAGAATTCCGCACTTAAAAGTATTATTATTAATAATCCACCAGGAGTTATTATTCCACTTCTAAATTGGCTTATTGCTATTAATATACCTACAGCTGAACCACCATAAGCAACTAAGTCCATTATTGTTATTGAGTTTAATTGCATTAATAAAACTCTCATTGTTATTTTTCTGAAGTTTTCTGCATCTTCGTTCATCTCTTTATTTTTTTCTTCATCTAAGTCGAATATTTTTAAAGTAGTAAGACCTTGAAGGTTTTCTAAGAATGAATCACCTAAGTTAGTATATACACCCCAGTATTTGCTTAATAATTTTTTAGCTATTTTCATAACTGCCATTATTGTAAGCGGTATTAAAGGTACACATATTAATAATACTAATGCTACTTTAAAACTTATAAATGATACTACTACAAATAATGTAAGTGGAGCTAATGCACTGTAGAATAATTGTGGTAAGAATCTACCAAAATAAATTTCTAATGCTTCAATACCATCAACACCTATTTGAACTACTGATGATGTAGATATAAATTTGTTGTAATTTACACCTATATCTAATAATTTTTCATATATTTTCTCTCTTAAAACTTTTTTAACTTCACTTGATGAATTAAGTGAGAATCTTGTTGAATAGTAGTTTGCTAAAAATCTTATTACTAAAAGAGATCCTATATAAAGTCCATCTCTTAAGTAGTTTATTTCTAAGTTTGAATTTATTAATTTATCTATTGTGTTTCCTATAAATAGGATAACTAGTATATTGCATATTATTGAAATCCAGTTCATTAAAACTGTCATTGCAATCCATTTTTTAGAACTATTGCATAGCTCTAATAATCTCTTTTTAAACATTTTACACCTCTTCTATTTTGATTGTCTTCATTTTTGTAAAGAATATAACTTTTGTAACCCACATAATAACTATTACACATCTCATTATTGGACTTTCAATTATTATAAACATGAATAGTAAAAGTAATGATACTGGTATAGTAAGCATTAATTTACCTTTTAAGGTCATTCCACCTTGTTCGTGGAAGTTTCTAACATATTTATCGTATATTTTTGTATTCATAAATTTCTTACTTAACCTCTCACTACTTTTTATATAGCAGTATGAAGTTAAAAGTAACAGTGGCGTTGTTGGAAGTATTGGTAAGAATATACCGATTATACCCACTATTAATGATAATGTCCCTAAAGCTATAAGTCCTATTTTTTTTATCATTAAAACACCCTCCTTATGTAATATTTTGGTAATTAGCCGTTTAATAAAACAAGAATGCCTAAAACGAGCATTCTTGCTTTAATTTCATCTATATTATTAGAAACATAAATATGTTTTTATTGTCTAATTTCTATCTAATTATTATGATTAACATATTTTCTTAGGTATAAAATAGATTTCCTCATTATCTTCTTTATGTATATATCCAGACACATTATAAACATCTTTTATAGTTTGCTCATTTAAAACTTCAGTCGCTTTTCCTTGTTTTATTAAATTTCCGTTTTTCATTATAACAATATTATGACTGTAGTTTATAGCTTGGTTTAAATCATGTAAAACCATAACTATTGTGATATTGTATTTTTCATTTAAAGATTTTACAACTTCAAGTATCTCTATTTGATGATATATATCTAGATAAGTTGTCGGTTCATCAAGAAGTAGAACTTCTGTATTTTGTGCAAGTGACATTGCTATAAATGCTCTTTGTTTTTGCCCACCTGATAAATTTACAACTTTTTTATCTTGAATTTCTTCTATTCCTGTAGCTTTTAATGCAAAATCTATCATTCTCTTATTTTCTTCTTTGTCTTCTTTTTTGACATTTGAATATATATTTCTACCAAATGATACTAAATCCCTTACAGTTATATCATCTGGTGCTTCATTTTCTTGATACACACATGATATATATTTTGCTATTTCTTTTTGTTTTAATTTACCTAAATCTTTATCTCCTAAATAGATTTTTCCGCTTTTAGGTTTTAAATAAGTAGACATCATATGTAAAAGTGTACTTTTTCCACTTCCATTTGGTCCAAGGATAGTAGTGATTTCCCCACTTTTAAATTCTAATGATAAATCCTGTATAAATTCTTTTTTCTTGTTATAAGAAAAACTTATATTTTCTAACTTAATCATTATCTTTTGCTCCTTCTAAGTATGTATATAAAGAATGGACCGCCTACTAAACACATTGTAAGTCCTACTGGTATTTCATAAGGTCTAAATATATTTCTTGATACTGTATCTGCAACAAGTAGTAAAAATCCTCCCATAAAATAACTAAATGGTATTAGGAATTTATGGCTAGAGCCTATTAAGAATCTACATATATGTGGTATTACAAGTCCGACAAATGATATAACCCCACCTACTCCTGTAGATATACTAGTTAAAAATACTGCAACAAAAGTTATCATAACTCTAACTCTGTTTACGTTTAGACCTAAACTTTGAGCTGTTTTGTCACCAAGACCCATAAGGTCACAGCTTTTTATAACTAGTAAACATAGTGCTATTCCTACTATTGTATATAAAGCTAGTATTTTGAAATCATTCCATGTTACATTTACTAAACTTCCTAAAAGCCAAGTCTGTATACTTGAAACTCCTGCACTATTAAATACCGTCACCATTGAAGATAATGCATTTAATATTGAGTTTACACATACACCTGCAAGTATTATTCTAACTGGTGAAAATCCTTTATCTTCTCCAATTAAGTAAACAAGGCATGCAGCTATTATACCACCTATAAAAGCTATTATGATTTTATATTTTATAAGATCTGTAAATATAACCATTACAGCTATAGCCCCTAAGCTTGCTCCTGATGAAATCCCGATTATACCAGGGTCAGCTAGTGGATTTTTCATTGTAGTTTGTAAAAGTGCACCTGCTACTGCAAGGTTACCACCTATTAATACAGCAGATAAGACTCTAGGCATTCTAAGATCTCTTATTATTAAGAAATTGTTGCTTTGTTTACTTAAAAACATACCATCAATTAATTCTTTGAAAGAAATATCTATACTACCTATTCTTAAAGAGATTAATATCGTAAAACATAAAACAAAAACTGTAGTAAGTATCATACATATTTTTTTAGAATTACTTAACGTCGGTGTTTTTATTTTACTCATATAATATATCTCCTAATTTTTCTACTGCCTCAACTATTTGTAAGTTTGCACTCATTCCGAAATAACCATTTTCTAAATAAGTTATATCGTTATTTTTAACTGCATTTACATTTTTCCAAAGGTCTTTACTTAATTCTTCTTCTACAGATTTTTTTGCAGCCTCTGGAACGGCATGAGTCATAACTAATATTTTATCTGGATTTAACTTTATTATTTCTTCTAAGTTTATTTGAGTAAATGAGCTAGTTGCATTTGAGAATATATTATTTCCTCCAGCTAACTCGACTAAGTTTCCTATATAACTTTTGTCCGTAGCTACCATTACACTTCCTGGTGCTCCAAATAATACTAAGATCTTATCATCAGATTTTTTATTAGAGTTAACTTTATTTTCTACTTCTTTTATTTCATCTAATATTTCATTTGCTTTATCTTGTTTATTGAATTTTTCTCCTAAAGCAGCTATTGTTTCTTTTAATCCGTCTACATTGCTTAGATTATAAAAATCAGCATTTATATTGTTTTCTTCAAATTGTTTTTCAAAATCACTTCCTAAAGTATCAACACATATTACGTCTGTTGGGTTTAGTGATTTTATTATTTCCATATCTGGATTCATTGGACTTCCAACTTCTGTAGCACCTTTTGCGCTTTCTGGAAGTTCATAGCTAGTTTGTGGTATACCACTAACTTCTACACCTAATCTATCTAATATTTCAGTAATTGCAACTGATGTAGCTACTACTACTTGTTTTTCATCTTTTGATGTAGCTTGTTCTTTAGAACTATCTATCTCGCTAGATGAGCATCCAATTACTGAAAAAGTAACCATCAAAATCGATATTAAACATAAAATCTTTTTCAATTTTGTTCCTCTTTCCTGTCTTATAAATGTTTATTTATATTAATTGTCATTATTTTCAAATTTATATTTTGAAATATAATATCCCATGGTAATTGCAAACATAATATGAGCTGGTATTGATATTATAGCTCTAATAAATGCTACTTGAAATATCATTTTGGAATCATAATTAATATGAATTAAATTTTCGACAGTTGCAAATCCTAGTGATAAAAAAACAGAATACATTATTCCATCTAGTTTTTCATCATATGAATCTTCTTTTTTTGAAAAAATATAAAGTACTAAACCTTTTAATATTTCTTCAGTACATCCTGCTATTACAAATGCAGTATATATCAAATTTGTATCATCCTCAAATATATTTCTATCTATCAAAAATTTTTCGATTATTATTGCAAAAAAGCTAAGAATTATACCTAGAATAAAATATTTTAAAAGTATAGAAATATTTTCTCTGTTATATTTATCTTTATAATAAATCCATAATATAAAGCTAATTATCGGTAGAAATGTAATTAAAAAAGCCAACATATAAAAATATATTTTCTCCTCTCTTTTATTCTGTTATTGCTCTTATAAAATATCTTTTCACAAAAGAATAGCTCTATTCATAAAATAAATAATAGAATTATCAATAATTTTTTGCACTTTTTCTCAACAGTTATTATTAAATTGCATATAGTTAATAATAATATAATTTTAGTATGTAACTTGGTAGGTACTAAAATTATATTATGTGTTATAAAAGAAAAGAAGGTGATTAAATGCAAGACGGTTTCTTAACAATAAGCGTTGTAGATTCAACGACTAATGCGCCGATACAAGATGTTACTATAAATATTTATGGACAAAATGCAGATGGTTCAACATCTTCTGCTATATATCAAAACTTAAAAACTAATGAATCTGGTCAAATTGTAAATGTTCCTTTATCCGCACCAGATGTTGATTATTCATTAGATCCAACTTCTACTACAAAGCCTTATGCTGACTATATAGTCGAAGCTATAAAAGATGGATATGAAACAATAATTATAGATGGTACACAACTTTTGCCTATAGTAACTGCTAGACAATCTATTCCGATGACACCAAAACAAAGAAGTAGACGATCTTATAGAAGACAAAATGAAATCACTTATGATATAGGACCACATACTTTATGGGGAGATTATCCACCAAAAATACCTGAAGACAGCTTAAAACCAATTCCTGCACCAACAGGATTTGTTGTATTAGATAATCCAGTTGTTCCAGAATTTATAGTTGTTCATGACGGATTGCCATCTGACTCTTCCGCTGAAAATTACTGGGTTCCATTTAAGACTTATATAAAAAATGTAGCATCATCCGAAATATATTCAACATGGCCTGAACAAACAATTTATGCAAATGTAATAGCAATTATATCATTTACTTTAAATAGAGTTTTTACAGAGTGGTATAGAAACCAAGGATACAACTTCACAATTACATCTACTACTAATTATGACCACAAGTATATTCATAACAGAAATATTTTTGATGAAATATCAGTTGTAGTAGATACAGTTTTTAATACATTTATAAAAAGACCTCCTACAGCAAGACAGCCACTTTTAGCACAATATTGTGATGGTCAAAAAACACAATGTCCTGACCAAATGACTCAATGGGGAAGTAAGAGTTTAGGTGATCAAGGATATAATTATGAGGAGATTCTTAAATATTTTTATGGAGATAATATATTGTTTGCAGAAGCACAAATTGTATCTGGAGTTCCAGTTTCTTTTCTTGGAACAACATTAGAAATTGGTTCTAAAGGAACTCCTGTTAGAACTATCCAAAATCAATTAAACGCAATATCTAACTCTTACCCAGCTATTCCAAAGGTCACTGAAGATGGAATATATGGTCCGTCTACTGCTGAAGCAGTTAGAACATTCCAAAAGATATTCGGATTACCACAAACTGGTGTAGTAGACTTTAAAACTTGGTATGAAATTTCTAGAGTTTATGTTGCAGTTACAAAAATTGCTTCATTACATCCTATAATCTAAAAAAAGTATCTTAGCTAAAGTTCATCTAGCTAAGATACTTTTTAATTTATTATTCTTTAAAAAATATAATTTCTTTATATTGATTATTAAGCAAATTACTTATAATTTCTTTATTAATCGGAAACTCTGGTATCCCTGCTACATAGGGAGCTATATCATATAAATCAAAAAATATAACTATTGTATCATCTACTATATAAAATTTCTGATTATCTTTTATTTCATTAAATGCATAAAGTTGTGTACTATTCTTTGGTAAGTTTTGTTCCTTATTTAATTGTATTATTTGTTTTTTTATTTCATCTTCTATCACTACTTTATAATTTGAATTTTCATTAAAAAGATCTTTTAAAGTAAATATTCCACCTGAAGTTAAATCCACATTATATGGAATATATTCATAAGTTCCATGCGCTCCACCACTATATTTATAATATTTGATGAGCATACTAAGTACCTTATTATTACTCTTTTTAACTTCATAATCCGAACTTATAACAAATTTATTTTCTGCATCTGGAAAATCATCGAAATAAGACTCTGCCTCCTTAACCGAAGTGTTATAAAAATTCATTATATCCGATTCAAATTTTTTATTTAAAATACGTTCAATCTCTTTATTATTCATCACCAATTTTGGTATTTTTAATTCAGACTTAATATATTTATTTTCTTTGTTAATAACTTTTGAATCTACAGCTGCATTCCTAGTATTTAATTCAAAAGCCTCCCTAACTGTATTAAAGTTACATATTGAAACTATCAAAATACCTGCAATTAGAACTATTATAGTGGTTAATTTTTTCATAAAAAAGCCCCTCCTCTATTTATAGAGTGAGGAGTTTTTATTATTTTATTCCTTAAAGATATTATCTGTATTTATTTCAAATTCATCCACTTTCTTGCTATAGAACCAGTCAGCTATCCATAAAACAATTGATAGATACATATTTAATCCAAATACAGCTCCCATTGAACCATATAAGTATAATTTTATGAAGAAATCTCCCGCAAATGCATTGAATAGCATATGGATTTCTCTTGGGTCCATAATTTCCACTTGTTCTGTAGTTATTTCTTTAAGTTTAAGTGCTTTCATTGCATCTACTGTAAATCCGATTCCTGTAGTTAATAAAGCATCTACAGTTCTTCTTACAATGTATTCTTTTGTTGAATCATCAATAAACTTAAATTCACTTTCTATGCAATTAAATATTATTTTATCTACTATATACTGATTATTTTCATTAAAATCTATATCTTTAAATAGTTTTTCTAGATATATTTCTATTTCAGAAATTAAAACATCTTGATTTAATATATCATTTAATTTCATTCCTACAATGTTGTTATTATAAGCTCTTTCAATAGATTCTAATAATAAATCTCTGCTTCTAGAATTAGAATTAATTTGTTCTAATATAGATTTAACAATAACTGATATATTTTCATCTACATCTAATATATTTTCTAATTTCTGTTCTAATACTTTTGAAGTTATATTTTCGTATACATAAGTGTTTATAAATTTATTTATATTTTCTATATTATTGTTATAGTTATCATTTATATTATTTAAAGTTTGAATTATATCTTCTTGTATTAGGTTATATAGACCTTCGATTGTATCTATATTTGTTTGTTCAAGAATTTCTTCAAGTTTTATATTCTTAACTTTATTAATTGCATCTAATGCCAATACATCTATATTGTTGAACATAGTTTCATTTTCGTTTATTTCTAAAACTAAATTATCTGCAATTAGTTTTGTATTTACCTGTTCTGCAACAAATCCTATATTTTGAATAGTTGTTGGATAAATTGCTGATTTAAGTGAAACCGATGCTGTTTTTATTGTTGAATACATAGTCTCGTTTATAAAATCTTCTAATTTTGTCTCTATAATATTTAAAACTACTAGACTTACTAAACGATCACCATTCATAAAATCATATGCCATTTTAACAAAGAAATTAAGTTGAGCTCTCACCATAGAAACAATCATACTTACTACTTTATCTTTATTTTCTTGGGCATAATTATTTAGTTTTCTCAATAATGATGCTGTTATTTGATATAAATTTTTATCTATAGTTATTCTTAGAGTACCCTCAAAAACTTCACCTATAGTCTTTTCTTCATGCAGTTGAGTTTGTAAGAAATCATCCATTGATTTTTCTATTATAGCTGGTAAATTTTCAATTATATAATTGTTTAAATTGTCTCCAACATATAATTCTAATTTAGATAATCTTTCATCTCCTACAATATCAGCTATTGTTTTTGAGGCAAAATTATTATAAAATTCTCCATTATTTAAAACCAATGCTTTTATAACTTCTTCTTTAAGGGCTTTCTCAACAGAAATTTTTACACTGTTATCAATAGCCTCATTTACACTATTATTAATAGTTTCAACTACTTTTTTAGGTAGTATATTATTTATTGTATTTTGTTTATCTAATTTGCCTTGTACAAATCTTATAATTGAATCATCTAACTTATCTAAATTAGATAAAAAGTTTTCTGATAAACTTAAAACTTTTTGTTTTGTTAAAACAGTATCTACTGTTAAATTATCACTTACTTTTGCTAAAGATTTTGCTATCTTAGCTTTATTTTTTTCACATTGATTTATAATAAATCCATATAAAAATTTGCTTATTTTATTTTTCTTTTCACTTGCTATATCTACAATCATTTTAAAATTATTGTTAGATACAAAATTGTATATACTATCAGAGAATTTATCTTTTTTACTATTAAATAAACTTTCTACTCTCTTTCCTTTTAAAAGTTCATTATCTATAAAATAAGCCATTCCATTTGCAAAACTTTCTTTATGTGCAGGTATATATCCTTGTGCAAAAATCTTGAAAACTGGTATTTTTGCAACAAATTTATTTTTTTCGTAAGGATGGAATATCATCCATAAAGCTATAACATTTGTAAGTATACCTACTAATCCCATTAATACACATGCCATTATTGTTGTTTGATATCTGTTATAGAAACCGAAATTATTTATTGTTCCATTTATTCCAAATGCAAATATCAATCCCGCTACAGTTCCCAATAATGCACCAAAATAAGATAATGGTTTAAGCTGTTTTCCCATAAAACTTTGTGCTATATTACATATTTCATCTTCATCAAGTTTTATTAAATTGTTGTATATTACTCTTTGCACGTTGTTGTCTATTACTTTATCTACGTTGTTTACAAGGCCTTTATGAAGTTTCTCACTTAATGATAAACTAAATCCTTCTTTATCTTTAATTAAATCAAGAACATTATTTAACTCTTTATCTTTTAGATTTTCTAATGCTATTTCTTTTAAATCATTGAACTTTCTACAGATTAATAATATTAATGATTCTTTATTCTTAATTATTAAACTTTCAAAGTCTATATTTTTAAGGCCTGATGAAACCATCTTTTCAATATACACCTTGCATGTAACCTTGTTAGTGCCTATATATTTTGCAATTAATTTCGGTAGTTTTTTAGATAATAAACCTACTTTTTCTTCTGAAATTAAATTTGCTATATTGTTGTTTAATATTTGCTCTGTTTTATTTTTCAATAATTCAGCTACGTAATTATTTATTTTTCCTTGGTTTGATTTTATAAATTTATAAATCAAAGGAATAACTTTTGATTTAAATACTTTCTCTAAATCTATTTTTGCAAATTCTGATATTTTCTTTCCTTTTAAGTTAAATACTATTTTTTGAGTTAAAATATCTCCTTTTTGATTAAATAAGTCTATTAATCTTTCACAAATATCATCATCACTTAAATTTAATTTATCTTGTAATAAGTCAACTATGTCACCAATATTTGTTTCCTCGAAAAATTTAGATATTGCTAGGTATATCTTTTCACTAGATTCAGGAGTCAAGTCATACCCTTCTACCATATTGGCAGCTCTATCTACAATTTTTAAAGTTTGAGAAATTGTTGCAAACATACCTCCGAATTTATCAACTATTCCCCTAAAAGACTGATCTTCTGTTTGATTTACTGTTTCATCTACAGCTGTATTTATAACTGTATCTATCTTTTCTTTATTTTCATATAACCAATTAGATATATGTGGTGCTATATCAGGTATAATGTATCTTATATAACTTACTAAAGAGTTTGCAAATTGCGGTGGAAGTACTTCAAATAACGTTAAGTCCATACCTTTTGCTATTGTTAAAAATTCAGATATAATTTCTTTTACTTTATCTTTATTCTCTTGTTCATCTATTAATATTTGAATATGTTTAAATAATAAATTACTTATATTATCTAAACCTTCTTGCCCTGCTATATCTTCTAAAGTTTTTTGACCTAGTCCGTCTTCTAATTTTGATATTACTGATTTTAAATCAAGTAGCTCATATAATTTCTCTAATAAATCTAAACATTGTTTTTCATCATTGATTATATTATTTATAGATTCGTTAATTATACTTGATATACCACTAACTAGACTTTGCTTTGCATCATCACTTAAAATTTGTGCCAAAGTTAAATCTTTATTTTCATCATATAAACATGCTAAAAAGTCTTCTAATTTTTCATCAGTTTCTAATACTTCTATAATTAATCCAACTATTTTTTCACTTATATTATCTAGTTGTTCCTTTTGTAATAAACTTTTGATATCTATTTTATTAGATAAATTATCTATTAATTTTGGTAATTCTTCTTGTAAATTTTGTTCTATAAATGTAATGCATTGTGCAGTACTTGTGCTTATTCCTGGTATATTTTTTAATTTTACACCGTTAAATACATCATTTAATGAATTAGTCATAAAATCTATACATGCTGAATCTATTACATCAGAAAAATCTTTGCTTTCTATAGAACCAATCAGCGTCTCCGAATTTATGATATCTTTTTCAACTAATTCACTTATTTCCTCTATAAATTTCACTTTATTCTTTTTTACGGCTCCACCAATTTTTAAAGGTGTATATTCTTTAAAAATCATATTAACAGCATATTTATTAGTTATGTATCCAGCAACCGCACCAGAAAAGCCCTGCATAAATATAAAAAGAATATCTTGTATATTTGCCATTCTTATCACCCATTCACTATAATTTATATTTAAAAATTGTATATTTTTCCTTAAACAAGTATATAATAAAACCTTCTATTAAACAAGAAAAGTAAAGTTAAATTATTTGTCTTTAAACTATATTATATTAATATACCCAAAATCCTCTATTAACAGTGATTTAAGTATAATTTCATTTATTTTATATGAATTAATTTAACTAAATATAAATTTCTTAAATTTGCATTATAAAAGAGCCTTCTTAATATAAAAATTAGAAAAGCTCTTTTTATTAATCTATTGCATATTCGAAATCAAGTTGTAAAGTGTGCATACTGCATATGGAAAAATATCTTCGTTAAAATCAAATTTACCATTGTGAAGTGGCCAATTTTGTTCATTTTCCTTTTCTGCGAAAAATACCATTCTAACTCCAGGAACTAATCTAAAATAATATGCAGCATTATCACCTGCTAAGAATGGTTTTTCACCTAAAACAAATCTCTCTCCAAATATTTCTTTTCCTACTTCACTACCCATCTTTACTAAATCAGGATTGTTTATTAATGCAGGAAGATGTGAGATTAATGTTACTTTAATTGTTGCATTTGTTTCTTCTTCAATCTCCTTCATTCTATCTTGAAGATAAGTTAAAACATACTCAAAATTTTCTTCACAAAATGTTCTAAGTGTTCCTTCCAACTTAACATTTTCAGCCATTATATTATTTTTTACTCCACCATTTATAGTTCCCATTCCAAGTACAAATTGCATTTTTTCTTTTAAATCTATATTTATCTTATCTATTGCATCTATAACTTTTGCTGACACAGAAATTGCATTTATTCCCTTTTCAGGTTCTCCCCAATGTGATGATTTTCCGATTATTTCAATTCCAACTCTCCCCAACGTAGCTGTAGAAACACTTTTTTGAATCTCCATACCTATTGGTTCTGAATTCGCATAATGAAAAATAACCATCTTATCAACTTTTGGGTCTTCTAATACTTTTTCTGCTATAAGTTTTTTTGCTCCTTTTCCTACTTCCTCTGCTGGTTCAAATATAAATTTAACATTGCATTTTAGCTCATCTTTATGTTCATAAAGTAATCTTGTAACACCTAATGCAGTTGCTACAATTCCATCATGGCTACATGCATGCATAACGCCTTTATTCTTAGATTTAAATTCTAAATTTGTTTCTTCTTCTATTGGTAATGCATCCATTTCTGCCCTCAGACCCACAGTTGGATATTCTGGATTATTCATAAGCATAGAAACTACCCCAGTATCTCCAATTATTTTAGCTTCCAATCCTATTTCTTCTAAACATTTTTTTATATATTTAGATGTTTCGTATTCTTGCTCGCTAATTTCTGGATACATATGTATATGTCTTCTTATTTTTACTACTTCAGGAATTACTTTTTTTATATCATCACTGTCTATGAACATTCATAATCCTCGCTTTCACAAATATACTAAGTACAAATTTATATTAATATTAAATCAATTAATCTTTTAAATTATTATATCCAAATAACTAAATTTCAAAGTACTCTTTTATAACTTCCATGACCCCATCCTCATCATTTGATTTTGCTTGATAATTGCTTATTTCTTTTAATTTTGGATGTGCATTTGCCATAGCATAGCTATATTTACAGCTTTGCATCATTTCATAATCGTTTAAATAATCCCCAAATGCCATTGTTTCATCATAAGTTATATCGTAAGCTTCTTGAATTCTTTCTATGGCAGTTCCTTTATTTACACCTATATTCATAAAATCCATCCATAACTCCCCTGATACACTGATTAAGAATTCATCTTCAACTTCAGAAAACTCTTTAGATAAGTATTTTTCAGAATTCTCATCATGAAATAATGCAATTTTGCATATTCTATCATTTCCCTCTCTAACAATATCTAATACATCATCAACTACTTCTAGTCTTTCATAATACATGTCTGCATGTTTTGTAAAAAATTCTCCTCTATTTTCAGTATAAGCACTTTTTTCTCCGCACAATATTATTGATGCACCTTTTATCTTTCTTGCAATTTCAACAGGTTTAATTAATTTTTCTGCAGAAATTTCACTTAAATATACAATTTCCCCTTTATCAAAAACCATTGATCCATTTTCACTTATATAAATTAAATCTTGATTATAGCCTTCAAATTGTTTGCGTAAATTATAGTATTGTCTTCCACTTGCTACTATAAATCTCACATTTTTTTCATCTAATTTTTCTAATACATAACCAAAGTCTTTTGGAAGTCTTTTTTTACTATCTAAAAGAGTTCCATCCATATCTGTTGCAATTATTTTTACCATATTCATCTCCTCAATATCCCTATTTATTTTATTTATTGTTAATA
>OLNU01000982.1_pt1 | contig 23629 bp, 16 predicted proteins | sample 1672241 | NCBI WGS metagenome assembly OLNU01 (sample SAMEA3136663, study PRJEB25190) | human gut metagenome | biome: human gut; feature: human-associated habitat; material: faeces | place: Austria | collected 2013 | reverse complement strand
ATATAAAGTATATCGTGGAATGGGATCTATCGCAGCTATGGAGAACGGAAGTAAAGACCGTTATTTCCAGGAGAATGCAAAGAAACTTGTTCCGGAAGGAGTCGAAGGACGTGTTGCATATAAGGGATCTGTAGAAGATACAGTATTCCAGCTCATGGGTGGACTTCGTTCAGGAATGGGATATTGTGGAACACACACAATCGAAGAACTCAAAGAGAACGGAAGATTTGTGAAGATCTCTGCGGCATCTCTGAAAGAAAGTCATCCACATGACATTCATATTACAAAAGAAGCTCCGAACTACAGTGTAGACGAGTAAATTGAAGGTTTGCAGATTGCCTGCAGACAGATAAATGGAAGTACTGCGGATATTCCGCATTACCTGACGGGATGAAAAATCACATCCCTGATATAATAAAATAATATATAGGAACGCCTTGAGGAATTCCCGGAGGTTCAGTGAGAGCTGGATCTACCGGGAATTTCCCTTTTATACGAATATAAAACAGTTAAGACAAAATTCATAAATGGTTAAGAAACATATGGTATAATAGCTGAAATAAGAAGATGTTTGTTTTAAACGATGGAAATGAGAGAATTAAAAATCAGGAGAAATACCGAATGAGTACGTCAAGACGAAAGCAGCTGGCAGGGCGGAAAACATTGCCGAAGAATACACGAAGGAAGAAAAAGCGAGGCAGAAAAATGTTGCGGATCATAATGATCCCATTAATGATTTTACTGCTTTTTCTTCTTTTTAAATCCTGTATACAAAAGAAAAATCAATATGCTGATGTGGATGCTACGCAGCCGGAGATGGATATACAGTTGTTAGATGTAAATCCGTATTCCAGACCAGGGACAACAATTGACCATGTGAATGGGATTGTTGTCCATTACACAGCGAATCCGGGGAGTACAGCGCAGGATAACAGAGATTATTTTAATGGTCTCAAAGATAGCCATGAGACTTCGGCAAGCAGTAATTTTGTGATAGGATTGAAGGGAGAAATCATTCAGTGCATTCCGACCTGGGAGATGGCATATGCTTCAAATGACCGCAATGCGGATACGATTTCGATTGAATGTTGTCATCCGGATGAGAATGGAAAGTTTACTGATGCAACATACCGCTCACTTGTACAACTTACAGCATGGCTTTGTGCAAAATATGATCTGACAGCAGATCAGGTGATCCGTCACTATGATGTGACCGGAAAAATCTGTCCGAAATATTTTGTAGAGGATGAGGACGCATGGGTAGAATTCAGGAGAAATGTGCAGGATGCGTTGGAAAAACAGTAGACATCATTTCACTGAATTGTTATAATGAAATCAATTCTTGGGATCATAGAAGAATTGATTTCAAAGCTTACGGAGTTAGATGAAAATAATGTTTGAAAAATTTTTTCCAGATGAATATTTGGGGTCGACTTATAAGATCCCTTTTGAAAAACTATATGAGCAAGGATACCGGGGGGTAATCTTTGATATTGATAATACATTAGTTCCTCACGGTGCACCGGCAGATGAACGTGCAAAGAGACTGTTTCAAAGACTGAGAGAGATTGGCTTTGAAAGTTGTTTGTTGTCTAACAATCAGAAAAAGCGCGTAGAGATGTTTAATCAGGAGATCCAGACACATTATATTTATAATGCGATGAAGCCTGCAAGAAAGAATTATCTTCATGCGATGGAGATCATGGGAACAGATCAGGCGAACACGCTGTTTGTCGGCGATCAGCTTTTTACAGATGTATGGGGCGCAAAGAGAGTCGGAATACACAACATTTTAGTGCATCCGATCAATCCAAAAGAAGAGATTCAGATCGTTTTAAAGCGGTATTTGGAGAAGATTGTGCTTCATTTCTATAAGAAGAGCAAAAAAAGATTGAAAAAAGTCGCAAATTAGTATAGAATGGTAGAAGCAAAAAGTCTGTAACGAACAGTTACATTGTCTGAACGAAATGCAATTAAGGAGGATTATACATGGTTTCAGCAGGAGATTTTAAGAATGGTTTAACAATTGAGATTGAGGGAAATATTTTCCAGATTCTGGAATTCCAGCACGTTAAACCTGGTAAGGGTGCAGCGTTCGTAAGAACAAAACTGAAAAACATCATCAGTGGTGGTGTAGTAGAGAAGACATTCCGTCCGACAGAGAAGTTCGAGAATGCACACATCGAGAGAAAGGAAATGCAGTATCTGTATCAGGATGGAGATCTGTATAACTTCATGGATGTAGAGACATATGATCAGATCGCTCTCAACGCTGATGTAGTTGGAGACGCTCTGAAATTTGTAAAAGAGAATGAGAACGTTAAGATCTGTTCCCATAAGGGCAACGTATTCTCAGTTGAGCCGCCGCTGTTCGTAGAACTGGCAATCACAGAGACAGAGCCGGGATTCAAGGGTGACACAGCTCAGGGAGCTACAAAGCCTGCAATCGTTGAGACAGGAGCTACTGTTATGGTACCGCTGTTTGTTGAGACAGGTGATGTTCTTAAGATCGATACACGTACAGGTGAGTATCTGTCAAGAGTTTAATTACGAATTCAGTACAGTTTAAGCTGTATTTCAAAAAGGAATCTGTATCATGCAGGTTTCTTTTTTCTTTGACAAAATCAGATGAAATTCTCTGTTTTCACTAAAAAAATCAATTCGGATTTATGCAAAATTCTGGCTTGCTTTTTAAGGAAGGCCTGTCTATAATAAAGAGCACATAATATTTGTTCTAAATTTTAAGAAATTCTATTTGGAGAGCTTCTGAACTCTCCGGGAAATTCTAACTCAATTGAAATAGTACATTTCGTACTGGTTTCTCATTTTAATTTTATGAACCGCAATCAGGAAGGAGAAGAGTGAATTATACAGAATTTGTAAATGCGGTAAAGGAAAAACTGACTCAGGAGTTAAATGGAGGTGTCAGGGTAAACGTCTATACGACGAAAAAAAATAATGCAACAGAGCGTACAGGACTAATCCTGGAGACGCCGGGGGTTAATATATCGCCGACAATCTATCTGGAAGAATTCTTTGAACTATATGAAAAAGGGAAACAGATGGATTGGATCATTGAAGATCTGGTGGAACTATATGAAGAAATCCGACAGGAAAAATCATGGGATTACGAGAGGATGCTTTCTTTCGAAGGGGTAAAAGACAGAATCATCTTTCGACTGATCAACACAGAGAAAAACAAGGAATTACTTCTGGATGTTCCACATAAAAAGTTTTTGGATCTGTCACTTGTGTTTGCAGTACTTGTAGAAGCGGACAATGATGGGACGGCAGTGATGCTGATCAAAGATCTGCATATGAGACAATGGAAGGTGACAAAAGAACAGCTTTGGAATGCGGCAAAAGAAAATACAAAGCGTCTGCTTCCGGCAGAATGTTTCGGAATGAATTTTGCAGTGTATGAACTGCTCAGCAGATCAACTCCGGGGGAACATGATCGGGAGAATCTGTTAAGAAGAACCTGGCATATTCATGAAGAACTGGAACTTCCGGAAAAAGATAAAATGTATGTTTTGTCTAATAAACTGAAAAATTATGGGGCGGCCTGTATTGCATACCCTTATATTCTGGACATGCTTGCAGGAGTCTTAAAGGAAAATTTCTATGTTCTTCCAAGCAGTGTCCATGAAGTGATCATCGTACCGGAATCTTCTCAGATCCGTCAGTCAGAATTAGAAAGAATGGTGCGGGAAATCAATGAAACGCAGGTTCCGGAGGAAGAAATCTTAAGCAATCATGCTTATTTTTATTATGCACAGGAAGGGAAACTTCAGTTGGGAAGAGAGATGTGTATCGACAGGGAGGAAAATGAATGAAAGGACGCGGAGAGATTATAACAATCCTCTGCATGTCAGTCTTTTTGATCTGTATTCTCTATGCAATGACATACGGAGGCATTGTCAAGGCCGAAGAACTTGAAAAACAGCCTGAAAAGGTCGGAGAAAAAACGGAGGTTGATATTGAAGAAGAACTGCGCTGGGCAGAAGAAGTAAAAAAGATCCTGAAAGATATCGGGGTGGGATTTTGTGATGAACAGGAGGATAAGCAGGAAGAAGACGAGGAAGAAGCTTTCGACCAGACAGATGAAAATAAGATACAAAGTACAGGTGTATATGCAGCGGAAAGGGCAGGAGAAACTGTTTATACAAAGGCGATCGAAAGGGGAATCGGTGCGATCGATGTAGTTGACTATGATGACCCAAACTGGTCTGTGCTGCAGCACTGGAATGAAGGAAGACTTGGTACAAAATCAGGAGAAAGCCTGTATTGCACCAATCCAACATTAAAGTTTCAGGAGGGCAACAAAACAGCAGTAGATGCTTCAAAACGTTATAACAAACAGACCATTCAGATGATCGCGGCAATGTTCTATTACTACGATGAGAATAAATGCAATGGGGTGAGTTCAAATTACGATTATCTCTTAAAACAATGCGCAGTATGGTGGATTATGAATGAAGTACATCACTGGTATGGAGATATGATCCAGATAGAAACAGGAAATAGTGTGGCCTGTGGGAATGGTCATTGGATCTCAACACACAAATCTGAGTATTATCACAAAGGGATTGCATGGGCGAAAGAGAATTATAAATATTTCCCGGATGCATATGGGGTTATTTATGAAGGAAATGGACAGCCGCTCAGTAAATGGGGCGGAACATACCAGCCAACCGGAACAGGGAGATTAAAGAAGGTGTCGGCGAATACTTCTGTGACAGAAAAGAACAGTTGCTATTCTTTGGAGGGAGCAGAGTACGGTATCTATAGTAGTCCCACTCTTTCTAGTGAATCAAGAGCAGGAACGTTCAGAACAGATTCAGCAGGAAATTCATCAACAGTTGTGTTGAATGAAGGAACTTATTACGTAAAGGAACTAAAAGCTCCCAAAGGATATGCGCTTGTAGATGAAGTAAAAACAGTTACAGTAAAATCCGGGCAGGAAGCGACAGTGACATTTTCAGACCCGCCGCAGATGAATCCTGTGGAGCTTTTGCTAAAGAAAACAGGCATGGAACAGGAGTATGTCGATCCGTCAGGGACAGCAGCGTATCAAGGAGCACAGTTTTTGGTGAAATTCTATGCAGAACTTCTGGATCCGGGAAAAAATCCGGAAAAGGAAGGGAAAGAGCCAGTCAGAAACTGGGTCTTTCAAACAGATGCAAAAGCAGTTTGCCGTTATCAGGAGAAGTATAAGGTGAAAGGCGATGCATTGTATAAAATGACAGACGGAACAGAGGCGCTTCCGCTGGGAACCGTAACAATTCAGGAGATAAAACCGCCAAAAGGGTATTTCCTGAATGAGGAAGTCTTTGTTTTTCAGATAAAATCAGAAGGTACGGGAGAAAAAATAAATGTATATCAGAATCCTACGATACCGGACAGGGTTTTCCAGATTCATTTGGTGAAAAAAGCAACAGAGACAGGACATCCTCTTTCGGGAGCGCAATTTAAGCATATCAGACCGGATGGAAGTGAAAAAATTCTGACAACAGATGAAAAAGGGACTCTGAAAGTAATGCCATTATCGCAGGGAATTCACAAATTAAAGGAAGTAAAAGCACCGGACGGGTACCGGACAAATAATAATGAACTGATTTTCCGGGTTGATGAGAGCGGGAAAACAGAATTTTTATCTGAGGTAAATACAGAAGAAGGAGAGGTTATTATCGAATATACAGAGGATGGAATTGCGGTAGTGACGATAGAAGATAAGCCAGCCTGTTACAAGATTGAGCTGAAAAAGGAAAATGAAAAAGGTGTTGCACTTGCAGGAACTGAGTTTACTTTATATGAAGACCAGGCATGTCAGAAAGAAATTGACCGGGTGTTGACGGATGGGAATGGAATTGCAATGTTCGAAAATCTGGAAGTAAAGAAAAAGTACTATATGAAAGAAACAAAAGCACCGACAGGTTACAGAATTCCGAAAACATCAGACGATGCAGATATTGAATATGAAATCTGTCTGGAAAGTAATCCGGAAGAGGGAAAGTGTCTGTTGGTTGTAAATGGAAAAGAATACAGAAGCAAAGATACTGCAGACAGCAAGATAAGTATTGAAGGTTCAATTAAGGAGTGGAATGTGAAAATGAAGATTATAAATCAGACAGGAAAGAAGCTTCCAGATACAGGATCGGCAGGAAAACCTGTGTTACTTACGGGAATTTTAGCTGTAGGAATCATGGCAATGATTTACAGAAAAAAAGAGCAAAAAAGATAGTAGTAAAACGGTGAGAAATGAGGAAATGACAAAATGAAAAAAAGAATGATGAAAATCTGTTATATGATGACTTTGGCAGCGGTACTCTGTACTTCGGGAACAATAGGTGCGACCGGAATCAAATCTGTATATGCAGCGGAAAATGAAGTACAGGGAAGAGCAGCAACTACAAATGGAATTTTGAATCTTAATAATGGTCCTGCAAGTATTACGATCAAAGGAAATGACGGACAGAGTCTGAAAGGAAAAAGATTTTTGGTATATCAGTTATTTCAGGCAGAAAATGCGAAAGGAATGGAATCCATTAATTACACGTTTAATCCGGAATACAAGAAATTTGTCTGTTATATCGTGGGACAGCGGATTCATAAGGATGAGAGAAATGTAACAGAGTATGATGTGATCGATTATATTCAGTCTCTGAATACGCATCAGACAGAAGGGGCGCAGACCGCTCAGGAAAAGGAAGGAGCATACAGTGAATATCGTGTTTTTGTAGAAGAATTAAGAACCCATCTACAGAGAAATGGAAAAACAGGTCAATCTGTTGAAGTGACAAGTACAAAAGCGGACAATTCATTTGAAATTAAAGGATTACCATACGGATATTATATTATCGATGAAGTGACAGCAGTAAAAGGAACGAATTCAGCCGCCTCTTTGTGTATGGTAAGTACAGCTAATCCGGAAATGAACCTCAACATAAAATCAGACTATCCGGTTGTGACAAAAAAGATCCGGGAAGATGATGAGCAGGATAAAGTTGGAAATCAGGGATGGAATGATTTGGCTGATTTTGAGATCGGGCAGACTGTGCCATATCGGTATGAGTCAAATATGCCTGATGTTAACGGATATAACAATTATTATTACGCATGGCATGATGTGATGAGTGAAGCACTTACTTTCAAAAAGGATTCTGTTGCCATTCGGATTTATGAAAATTCAAATGCAGGAAATTATTATGAATTGAAAGAAGACGAATTTGAAGTAAAGGAAGCTCCGGGAGGAGGAGATACGTTTCAGGTCATTGTTTCTGATATGAAAAAAATCATAGACAGAGAGTTTAATCGTAAAAATGAAGCAGGAGAAAATAAATATGGACAGAAAATAGTGCTTACCTATCAGGCAACATTGAATGAAAAGGCAGCGAAAAATACAGGACGTCCGGGATTTGAAAATGATGTTCGGCTGGAATTTTCAAATGATCCGGATTCAGCGGTGAGAGGAAGTACAGGATATACACCGTGGGATACAGTTGTTTGTTTCACTTATAAAATCAATGCATTGAAATCAAATAACCATGGACAAAGTCTGGAAAATGCCAGGTTCAGACTTTATTCTGACGTTGGATTAAAAAATGAAGTATATGTAAAACAGGGAGAAGGTGGGTACATTGTAATTAACCGGGACAGTCTTGGAGGAAACGACCATACAGGTGGAAAGCAGCCGGAAAATGCGGTGGAGATGAAATCCGGTCAGGATGGAACATTTGTGATCTATGGATTAGATAGTGGCACCTATTATCTGAAAGAAACAGAGGCACCGGCAGGATACCGTCTGCTGACAGAGCCGATTGTGTTAAATATAAAAGCAAGTTTTCCAAATGATAGAAACGCATATGTAAAAGGAGACGGAAAAACAGACAAAGGATTGAAAAAACTGGAGACATCTGCGCAGATCAAAGAATTTATTAACGGAAACTGGAAAGAATCAGAAGTCAGTCTGACAACAAATGAAGGCGAAGGATCTGCTAATCTGACAGTAATTAATACAGTTGGAAAAAAACTGCCGGTAACAGGTTCTTCAGCAGCTGTTATCTGTATTACAACCGGAAGTGTTCTTGTTCTTGCAGGAGCAATGAGAAGAAACAGAAAAAATGCAAAGGAAAAACAATAGATTACAGTCAGATCTTTTACTATGGATAGGAGTTCTTTTGTGTAGTATACCTCTTTTGACTGGCTGGTATAGTCAGAAGAAAACACAAAATGTGTTGGCAACATATGAACAGGTTGTGGAACAGACAACAGGAGATGAAATTGAACAATTAAGGAATCAGGCTGATGAATATAATAAAAAGCTTTGGGCAGAATCGAAAGGAGTCAGGGAACAAAGCGAGCCTGACCAGATGGAAGAGTATGAAGGTCTGTTAAATGCCGAAAAAATACAGACAGGAATGATGTGTGTACTGGAAATTCCGTCAATAGATCTCAGGCTTCCGGTTTATCATGGAACCAGCGAGGCAGTACTTAAGGAAGGTGTAGGGCATTTGATGGACAGTAGTCTTCCGATAGGGGGAGAAAATACACATTGTGTGATGACGGGACATCGTGGGCTTGCAAGTGCGAGACTTTTCACTCGTCTGGATGAATTAAAGGAAGGCGATGAGTTCTTTCTGGAAGTACTGGGAGAAAAACTCGCATATAAGGTAGAAGAAATAAATGTAATCTTACCAGAAGAGGTAGAAAGTCTGGAAATCAGACCGGGAGAAGATCTGGTTTCGCTTGTCACATGTACCCCATATGGAATTAATACCCATCGGTTAGTGATTACTGGAAAGCGGGTTGTGTATGAAGAGAAAAAAGAAGAGAAAATCAAAAAGAAACGTCCGTCTGTCAGAGAAATGATCTTCACAATGATTCCAATTCTCTTTTTGGTATATGTTGTGATTGAAAGAATAAAAAGAAAGCGAGAAAAAAGAAATTGTGAGGGAAAGAGAAAAAGAAACAGAAACCAGAAAAGGAAATGTAAGCACTACAGGAGAAAGAAACGTAAAAGAAAGAAAAGCAGGAGACAAAAAAGAAAGATGCAAAAGACGGCAAAATGGGAAAATCAAATGCGGAATTCTTCTTCTTTTGATATGTTTTCTGGTGGTAGCAGTAAAGAACCCGGCGTTTGCAGAAACAGAAACAGGAACTATAGAAATCTGTATTGAAGATACCGGAGAACAAATTAAGAGAGAAGGTGTTACATTCCAGTATTCCAAAGTGGCATCTCTTGTTGATGGTGCTTACGAGATGGAGAAAAGATATGAAGATAAAGGCGTGGATCTCAATGAGGTAAGGTATGCCAGAGAACAGGAAGAGCTGGCGCGGACTTTGAGTAAATATCATTATAGTGATGGATTGTGCAGGACTGATTGTGATGGAAAAGCAACCCTTACGAATCTGAGGGCAGGAGTTTATCTGATCTATGTCGAAGATGAATCAGAATACGAGGTTCAGCCGGTTCTTGTCCAGCTGCCAAAATGGGAAGAGGACAAAGGGGCAATGAACTGGAATGTCAGGGTATGTCCAAAACAAACGATAAGGGAAGAGGCTGCAAAGACCGGAGATTCACAACAGGCAGGTGCATGGGCAATGCTTTGTCTTGGGGCAGGGATATTAATTCTTCTGCTTGCAGTGAAAAAAGATTAACCGCAGAAAGTTAGAGGTTTATTTGCCACTTTACATTTATACAGAATTGTGCTAGGATAAAAAAGGTTGTTAGCTGTACGAAATTAAATTTTCCCACTAACAACCGAGATGCGTCTGTAGCTCAGTGGATAGAGCGATGCCCTCCGGAGGCATGTGCGGCGGTTCGACTCCGCTCAGACGCTATAGGATAAAAAAGTCCTGTTATTTCAGCGCATTCAGATGGCTGAGAATAACAGGATTTTTTCATATAGTTTTTTATTCACAATCTGCAAGGATGTGGTCTTTCATTTCAGGATCAAACCGGTTGTTTCTTAGCATTTCAATCTCATACTTATAAGGGGCATAAGATTTCTTTGCTTTTGTTACAGAAGGAATATAAGGAGTCTCAAGGATCTTCGGTACAGATTCGAAATCCGGGTGATGGACAATTGTAGAAATTGCATCAAAACCGATTTCTCCAAAGCCGATATTTTCATGCCGGTCTTTCGCGGCTCCTGGAATATTTTTACTGTCATTGATGTGGAAGACTGCAATCTGATCTTTTCCAAGCAGACGGTCAAAAGACTCCATAACATCATCAAAATGATGGATGATATCATATCCGCTGTCGCTTGTATGACAAGTGTCAAAGCAGACTCTCAATTTATCATTCTGGACAACTCCATCATAAATCCGGGCAAGTTCTTCAAAATTCCGTCCGATTTCTGATCCCTTTCCGGCCATTGTTTCAAGGGCAATACAGCAGTCAGTCTCAGCAGTGAGAACTTCATTGAGTCCTTTGATGATCTGTGCAGTTCCGATTTCGACACCGGCACCTACATGAGCACCCGGATGAAGGATCAGAGTGTGGCTTCTGCAGGCAATCGTGCGGTCGATTTCTTTTGCCAGAAATTCTACGGCAAGAGAGAACGTCTCTGGTTTTACTGAATTACCGAGGTTGATGATATAAGGTGCATGAACGACAATTTCATCAATTCCGTGTTCTTTCATATATTCCCATGCTGGTTCGATATTCAATTCACTGATTTCTTTTCGGCGGGTATTCTGTGGGGCTCCGGTATAAAACATAAATGTATTGGCACCGTAAGAAACGGCTTCTTTCGCAGAACCAAGAAGCATTTCTTTTCCACTCATGCCAACGTGTGAACCTAATTTTAACATTGTTGGATATCCTTTCTGTCTGATGTTATATCATACAGGATGTAGAAACTGTATGTGTAAAGCTGTGGTTACATTATAAGTATTGGTTATTTTTATGTCAATTGGTTTCGGGGGCAGTCCGGATCAATTTGAATCGTTGCCGTTACTGTGCACAGTAACGCTTGCTGTTCTGTTGGATACATGATAGAATAAATAGTGGCTGTTTGTCTCCAAAAAAGTTGGGAGGCAGACTTGTTTTAATAAAATTGCCGTCAGGCAGAAAAGACAAACGAAAAGTAAAGAGGAGTGTGAAACTTTGAAGACATTACTGGAAATGATCACAATAGAAATGAAAGAAGCGTTCAAAGCAGCAGGATATGATGAAGAGCTTGCAAGAGTTACGCTTTCCAACCGCCCGGATCTCTGTGAATATCAGTGTAATGGTGCAATGGCAGGTGCGAAGAAATATAAGAAGGCTCCAATCATGATTGCGAATGCAGTTGTGGAAGAACTTGCAGATAGCAAGTATTTTGCATCAGCAGAAGCGGTGAATCCGGGATTTATCAACCTGAAGCTGGCACCGGAAGTTGTTGCAGAGTATTTGAATGAGATGGCAGCAGATGAGAATCTTGGTGTTGAAAAAGAAAAGAATCCGAAAAAAGTTATTATTGATTACGGCGGACCGAACGTGGCAAAACCGTTGCATGTCGGACATCTTCGTTCTGCGATTATCGGAGAGAGCATTAAACGTATTATCCGTTTTAAAGGAAATGATGTAACAGGAGATATCCATCTGGGAGACTGGGGATATCAGATGGGCCTGATCATCACAGAGCTGAAAAAACGTAAACCGGAACTCCCGTATTTTGATGAGAGTTTTGAAGGAGAATATCCGGAAGAAGCACCATTTACGATCAGTGAACTGGAAGAGATTTATCCTACAGCAAGTGCTTATGCAAAAGAGCACGACGATTATAGAGAAGAAGCACTTCATGCAACTTATCTGTTACAGAATGGATATAAAGGATATCGTGCAATCTGGAAACATATCATGAATGTGTCTGTAACTGACCTGAAGAAGAACTACGAGCGGCTGAGTGTAGATTTTGATCTCTGGAAGGGTGAAGCAGATGCCCAGGCATATATTCCGGATATGGTTGAGATGCTCAAGGAGAAAGGATTCGCACATTATGATGAGGGTGCGCTTGTAGTAGACGTTGCAGAAGAGACAGATAAGAAAGAGATTCCTCCGTGTATGATTCTGAAATCTGACGGAGCTGCGCTGTATGATACAACAGATCTTGCTACACTGGTAGAACGTGAGAAACTGTATGATCCGGATCAGGTGATCTATGTTGTTGATAAGCGTCAGGAACTGCATTTTGTGCAGGTATTCCGTTGTGCGAAGAAGACAGGAATTGTAAAACCGGAGACAGAACTTACATTCCTTGGATTTGGTACAATGAACGGAAAAGATGGTAAGCCGTTTAAGACAAGAGAAGGCGGTGTTATGCGTCTTGAGAATCTGATCCGTGAGATTGATGATGAGATGTATAAGAAGATCATGGACAACCGTACAGTAGAGGAAGAAGATGCAAGACGTACAGCAGAAGAAGTTGGACTTGCAGCGATCAAGTACGGAGATCTTTCTAACCAGGCTTCTAAAGATTATATCTTTGATGTTGACAGATTTACTTCCTTTGAGGGAAATACAGGACCGTATATTCTTTATACAATCGTTAGAATTAAGTCTATTCTCAAGAAATATGCTGAGAATGGCGGAGTTCTTGACGGAACGATCAGACCGGCTGAGAATGATGCAGAGAAGTCTCTGATGCTTCAGGTAGTGAAATTCAATGAAGTGATCGATAATGTATATAAAGAGACAGCTCCTCATAAGTTGTGTGCATATATCTATGATCTTGCGAACGACTTTAATAAGTTCTATCATGAGACAAAGATTCTTGCAGAAGAAGACGAAGAGAAAAAGAAAGGTTATCTTGCACTTCTTACACTTGCGAAAAAAGTACTTGAGACCTGCATTGACCTTCTTGGATTTACAGCTCCGGAAAGGATGTAATACGAATTATGACAGAAAATGGATTGATGGATGGTACAAGAACAGAAAAACTGTTTTACAATGACAGCCATCTTTCAAAATTTACTGCAATGGTTCTGGAATGTGAGCCGTATGAGAAAAAGGAGGGATGCTATGCGGTAGAACTTGACCGTACAGCATTTTTTCCGGAAGGCGGCGGACAGTATGCAGATACAGGAAAACTGAAGGATGCGAAGGTATCTGATGTCCGGGAAAAGAACGGAAGAATTCTGCATATTACAGATCAGCCGTTTGAAGCAGGAGAGATTGTTGAAGGCGAGATCGACTGGGAGACCAGATTTATGAAGATGCAGCAGCACACCGGAGAGCATATTGTTTCCGGAATCGTGCATGTAAGATACGGTTTCAACAATGTCGGATTTCATCTTGGAACAGAAGATTGTACGATGGATTTTGATGGAGAGATATCAAAAGAAGCACTGCAGGAGATTGAACTTGAAGCAAACCGTGCAGTGTGGAAGAATCTGACAATCGAAGTGTCCTATCCATCCAAAGAAGAGCTGGAAGAACTGGATTACCGCAGTAAGATTGAGATTGAGGGACAGGTTCGTATCGTATCGGTTCCGGGATATGATATCTGTGCGTGCTGTGCGCCGCATGTTGAACGCACAGGAGAGATCGGTATGATCAAGCTTGTTAATATGCAGCGATACAAAGGCGGCGTTCGTGTGACAATGCTCTGTGGAAGCCGTGCACTTACAGATTATGAGAAGAAGCAGGAACAGAACAGGAAAATTTCAGCGTTGCTCTGTGCGAAAGAATATGAGACAGCAGAGGCAGTGGGACACTTGAAAGAAGAGATGGATTCTTTGAAACGGACACTTGTGGAGAAAGAACGCCAGCTTGTACACGTCTGGGCGCAGTCTGTTCCGGAAGAAGAAAAAACGGTCTGTATGTTTTCAGAGGATATCAGTGCGGATGCCATGCGTCAGTATGTGAATGAAGTGCTTGAAAAAGAAAGAATTCTTTGTGCTGTGTTTTATGGAAATGATGCAGCGGGATACCGTTATGTGATCGGAAGCAGAACCCAGGATCTTCGTGCATTTTCCAAAATGTTAAATGCTGCATTCGAAGGACGGGGAGGCGGAAAGCCGGAGATGGTTCAGGGAACTGTAAAAGGTGAAGCCGGAAAGATCAGAGAGTGGATTCAGAAGATAGCGGAGGAATTGTCTTATGAAAAATGATCCGAGACGCTCCTTCTGGAGAGCTGCCGGTCCTTTACTTGGATTCTGGGGAATACAGCTGGTGATGGAATTTGTGATTGAGTTTATAATCATTCTTCCTTTTATGGGGGAAGCATCTTCCAGGATGACACAAAGTGGAGAAGTTCTTAATTATCAGGAAATGATGAATAAGTACTATGAAGTGTTAAGTCCTGCGTTTGATAAAATCATAGGAGGTCAGATTGCGATTGCAGGGATTGCTACAGCAGCAACGTTGTTTCTGACAGTTACATTGTTTGTTATCGATCGGAAGAAAGAGCAGATTGCAGGGATACAGCGGATGGGGGTTCAAAAGCCACTGAAGAATTACTGGTCACTTCTTGTGATGGGAGTGATCGGAAGTATTGGTGCTACATGTCTGTCCGCTATGGCACAGGCCGTTTTGGTTGATCCGGAGTATATCCAGACCGCACAGAATATGTATTCAGCAGATTTTGTGGTCCAGATTATTGTATTTGGATTTGTAATTCCGATTGCAGAGGAATTTATGTTCCGCGGAGTACTCTATCAGAGGTACCGGGAGACCAGAGGATTTTATTATGCGGCAATCTGGTCAGCACTGTTTTTCTCAGTCACACATACCAACACGGTACAGATGATCTACACTTTCCTCTTAGGAATTCTTCTGTGCTATGTTTATGAGAAATTTGGCTCAATGAAAGCTCCGATTACGCTTCACGTTGTTTTGAATCTGGGCTCTTTGCTCTTTACAGATATCGGAGTATTTAACTGGCTTGCCAGAGAATCGTTTAAAATGGCAGTGGCAGTGATCATCAGCACATTTATCTGTGCAGCTTGTTTTGTGTGGATTCAGAGAAGCGGGGATCCGGTGAGTACTCAGAAAACAGAAGAATAGTGAAGAAATACGAATGAAATAAATTGTATTAATAAAAATACAATCTTAAATTGTGCGCGATGAGGTGCGAAACCTTGTCGCGCATTTTCTTTTTAATCCAGTATTTTATTAAATAAAATCAAAGAAAAACAGAAATCTTAATAATTAATATTATTTTTATAAGAAAATCAAAATAATCTGACTATTAAAAGAAAAATAATGAAAAATCAAATAATCAGACAATTTACAAGAACTTCCATATTTACAGCCTGGGTAAAAGGGTGTATATTCTAGAAAAAGTTTTACACGACGTGAGAAAGAAATGATTGAATGCGCCGGACAAAGAAGATTTTAAAGTAAACTTTAGATTACAGGAAGAAAGGATAGCGACTATGAGGAAAGAAATGGAAAGTCAGAATCGTGGTCTTTACCGCGAAAGTTTTGAACATGATAACTGTGGTATTGGTGCAATTGTCAATATCAAAGGCAAAAAGACACATAGTACAGTGGCAGGAGCCTTGAGTATTGTAGAACAACTTGAGCACAGAGCCGGAAAAGATGCAGAAGGAAAGACAGGAGATGGCGTGGGTATTCTGACACAGATTCCTCATGGATTTTTCAAGAAAGTCTGTCAGCCACTTGGGATCAAGCTGAAAGATGAAAGAGATTACGGTGTAGGTATGTTCTTTCTTCCGCAGGATGAATTAAAACGCAATCAGGCGAAAAAGATTTTCGAGGTTATTGTAAAAAAAGAAGGATTGAAGTTCTTGGGTTGGAGAGAAGTTCCGATTCATCCGGACATTCTTGGAAAGACAGCAGTAGACTGCATGCCATGTATTATGCAGGCATTTATTGAACGTCCTGCAAAATACGAGAAAGGAATCGACTTTGACCGTCGACTGTATGTAGTCAGAAGAATCTTCGAACAGAGCAGTGATGACACTTATGTTGTTTCACTTTCCAGCAGAACAATCGTTTACAAAGGAATGTTCCTTGTAGGACAGCTGAGACTTTTCTTTGAAGATCTGCAGGATGAAGAATTTATTTCTGCAATTGCAATGGTACATTCCAGATTCAGTACGAATACTGCACCGAGCTGGCAGAGAGCGCATCCGAACCGCTTTATGGTCCACAACGGAGAGATTAATACGATCCGTGGTAATGCAGATAAGATGCGTGCCCGTGAGGAAACGATGGAGGCAGGATGCCTGAAAGGCGAACTTCACAAAGTACTTCCAGCAATCAATACTTCGGGTTCTGACTCCGCAATGCTTGACAACGCATTAGAATTCATGGTGATGAGTGGAATGGATCTTCCGCTTGCAGTTATGATCTGTATTCCGGAACCTTGGATCAACAATAAAGAGATGTCCCAGAACAAGAAAGATTTCTATCAGTATTATGCAACAATGATGGAGCCATGGGATGGACCGGCATCAATTCTGTTCTCAGATGGAGATGTTATGGGAGCCGTACTTGACCGTAACGGACTTCGCCCTTCCAGATATTACATTACAGATGATGACAATCTGATTCTTTCTTCAGAGGTTGGAGTTCTGGATATTGATCCATCCAAGATCGTGATGAAAGAAAGACTTCATCCAGGCAAAATGCTTCTTGTTGATACTGTTGCAGGACGCGTGATCGATGATGAGGAATTAAAAGAAAAATATGCAAATCAGTTCCCATATGGAGAATGGCTGGACAGTAATCTGATTCAGCTGAAGGATTTGAAAATCCCGAATAAGGATGTGCCAAAGTATACTGCCGAAGAGTGTACACAGCTTCAGAAAGCATTTGGTTATTCTTATGAAGACGTGAAAACTTCTATTCTGACAATGGCAAAGAACGGTGCCGAAGGAACCGCAGCGATGGGAATGGATGCACCGATTTCAGTCCTTTCGCAGAAACGTCAGCCACTGTTCGGATATTTTAAACAGTTGTTTGCACAGGTAACAAACCCACCGATCGATGCAATCCGTGAGGAAGTTGTAACATCTACAACAATTTATGTCGGAACAGACGGTAACCTTCTGGAGCAGAAGGAAGAGAACTGTAAGATGCTCAGAGTCAATAACCCGATTCTGACCAATACAGATCTTCTGAAAATTAAAAATATGAAAGTGGATGGATTCAAGGTTGCAGAGATCCCAATCACTTATTATAAAAACACAAGTCTTGAGAAGGCAATCGAGTATCTGTTTATTGAAGTAGACCGTGTGATCCGCGAGGGCGCTAACATTTTAATTCTGACAGACCGTGAGGTAGACGAATATCACGTTGCAATCCCGTCACTTCTGGCAGTATCCGGACTGCAGCAGCATCTGGTACGTACAAAGAAGAGAACCTCAGTCGCGATGATTCTGGAAAGTGGAGAGCCTAGAGAGGTTCATCATTTTGCAACACTGCTTGGATATGGAGCATGTGCGATTAATCCATATCTTGCGCATGAGTCAATCCGTCAGCTGATTGAGTCTAATCTGCTTCACAAAGATTATTATGCAGCAGTAGATGATTATAACTCAGCAGTAATTCATGGAATTATTAAGATTGCATCCAAGATGGGAATTTCAACGATCCAGTCCTATCAGGGAGCAAAGATCTTCGAGGCAATTGGTCTCGAGACAGATTTTATTAACCGCTATTTTACAGATACAGTCAGCCGTGTTGGTGGTATCGGTATTGAAGAAATTGCAGAAGATTACACAGCATTCCATACAGAAGCATTTGATCCGCTTGGACTGCAGGTTGATACGACACTGGACAGTGTTGGAAAACATAAATATAAAAGTGGCGGAGAAGAACATCTCTATAATCCACAGACAATCCATATGCTTCAGCAGTCCACAAGACGTGGTGATTATGAAATGTTCAAGCAGTATACAGAGATGGTTGATGAGGAAGGCGAGAAGATCAATCTGAGAGGTCAGCTTGATTTCAATTTCCCGAAGAAGAGTGTACCGCTTGATGAAGTAGAAAGCGTAGATTCAATCGTAACAAGATTCAAGACAGGTGCGATGTCCTATGGATCTATTTCAAAAGAAGCACATGAGACAATGGCGATCGCCATGAATATGCTTCATGGTAAATCAAACTCCGGTGAAGGTGGAGAGGACATTGAACGTCTTGACACAAACAGATGTTCTGCAATCAAGCAGGTTGCTTCCGGCCGATTCGGAGTTACATCCAGATACCTGGTCAGTGCACAGGAAATCCAGATCAAGATGGCACAGGGAGCAAAACCAGGAGAAGGAGGACATCTTCCGGGTGGAAAGGTATATCCATGGATCGCGAAGACTCGTCATTCAACACCTGGTGTGAGCCTGATCTCACCACCGCCACATCATGATATTTATTCAATCGAGGATCTTGCACAGTTGATCTATGACTGTAAAAATGCAAATAAAAATGCAAGAATTTCTGTGAAACTGGTATCAGAAGCAGGTGTAGGAACAGTCGCTGCCGGTGTTGCAAAAGCAGGAGCCGGAGTTATTCTGATCTCAGGATATGATGGAGGAACAGGAGCAGCACCGAGAAGCTCGATTCAGAATGCAGGACTTCCGTGGGAGCTTGGACTTGCAGAAACTCATCAGACATTGATTCAGAATGGTCTGCGTGAGCGTGTCCGTATTGAGACAGATGGTAAGCTTATGAGTGGCCGTGATGTTGCAATCGCAGCAATCCTTGGAGCAGAAGAGTTTGGATTTGCAACAGCTCCGCTTGTAACAATGGGATGTGTTATGATGCGCGTCTGCAACCTGGATACTTGTCCGGTTGGTGTTGCAACTCAGAATCCGGAGCTTAGAAAACGTTTCAGCGGAAAACCGGAATATGTTGTCAACTTTATGCGTTTTATTGCAGAAGAATTAAGAGAATATATGGCAAAACTTGGTGTCCGCACAGTGGATGAACTGGTAGGACGTACAGATCTTCTGAAAGTAAAAGACGTTCCGACATCAGAGCGTGCCGCAACACTGGATTTGTCACAGATTCTGTACAATCCATATGCGAAAGAGAAGAAAGGTGTTATCTTTAATCCAAAGAAAGTCTATGATTTTGAACTTAACAAGACATTAGATGAAAAAGTGCTATTGAAACAGCTTCTCCCAGCCCTTGAAAGAGGAGAAAAGAGAGGACTTGAAGTAGATGTTACAAATACAGACCGTACTTTCGGAACAATTTTCGGATCTGAGATCACAAGAAGATATCCGGAAGGACTGGAAGAAGACAGCTATGTGATCCAGTGTAAAGGTGCCGGCGGTCAGAGCTTTGGAGCATTTATCCCAAGAGGACTGACACTGGAACTGACAGGAGACAGTAATGACTATTTTGGAAAAGGACTTTCCGGTGGAAAACTGGTTGTTTGCCAGCCGAAAGGTGTGAAATTTAAATCAGATGAGAACATTATCATCGGAAATGTTGCTCTTTACGGAGCTACAAGTGGTAAAGTATTTGTAGGAGGTGTTGCCGGAGAACGTTTTGCGGTAAGAAACTCTGGTGCACGCGCAGTTGTAGAAGGTGTCGGAGATCACGGATGTGAATATATGACAGGTGGATGCGTTGTTGTACTTGGACAGGTTGGAAAGAACTTTGCAGCCGGAATGAGCGGCGGTATTGCCTATGTGATCGATCTCGATAACAGCCTGTATCGTAAAGTAAATAAAGCAATGGTCAACATTGAACGTGTCACAGATAAGTATGATGTACAGGAATTAAAAGGAATGATCCAGGAGCATGTTGCTTATACAAACTCTGAGGTAGGTAAGAAGATTCTTGATAATTTCAAAGAATATCTGCCAAAATTCAAGAAGATCATTCCGGAAGACTATGAGAGAATGATGTCCACGATCATCCAGATGGAAGAAAAAGGACTTAGTAGAGAAAAAGCAAAAATCGAAGCATTTAATATGATCAAGAACGGAAGATAGGAGGCATAGAGATGGGAAAACCGACAGGATTTATGGATTATGAAAGACAGGATAAACCGGCAGAGAGCCCATTGGAACGCATCAAACATTTCAATGAGTTCCATACGCCTCTTAGCAAAGAAGAACAGGAGCTTCAGGGCGCACGCTGTATGGCGTGCGGAGTTCCGTTCTGTCAGTCTGGAAAGCCGCTTGCAGGAATGGCCAGTGGATGTCCACTGCACAACCTTGTGCCAGAGTGGAATGACTTGATCTACAATGGAAATTGGAAGGAAGCTTATTTACGTCTGAAAAAGACAAACAATTTTCCGGAATTTACTTCCCGTGTATGTCCGGCACTGTGTGAAAATGCATGTACCTGTGGACTGAATCAGGAAGCAGTTGCATCAAAAAGTAATGAATATGCAATTATTGAAAATGCATATGAGATGGGATATGCAAAGGCAAATCCACCGAAAGTGCGTACAGGAAAGAAAGTCGCAGTGATCGGTTCCGGTCCGTCCGGACTTGCGGCAGCAGATCTTCTGAACAGAAGAGGTCATCAGGTAACTGTTTTTGAACGTGAGGACAAACCGGGTGGATTGCTCCGCTACGGAATTCCGAATATGAAGCTGGAGAAACAGATTATCGACCGTAAGATTGCGATTATGGAAGAAGAGGGAATTATCTTCCAGACTGGATGTAATGTCGGAAAAGACGTGAAGGCGGCAGATATCCTGAAAGAATATGACCGCGTGATCCTTGCATGTGGAGCATCAAATCCAAGAGATATCAAAGCACCGGGAAGAGATGCACAGGGAATTTATTTTGCAGTAGATTTCCTGAAATCAACAACGAAAGCACTATGGGCAAATGACATGAAGCTTAAAACAGGAAGCTACATTTCTGCAAAAGGAAAAAATGTAATTGTAATCGGAGGCGGAGATACAGGAAATGACTGTGTCGGAACATCTATCCGTCATGGAGCAAAGAGCGTTCTCCAGCTGGAGATGATGCCGAAAGCACCGGACGAGAGGACACCGCTGAACCCATGGCCGGAGTGGCCAAGAGTCTGCAAGACAGATTATGGCCAGCAGGAAGCAATCGCTGTGTTTGGTTCTGATCCTCGCGTTTACACAACGACAGTGAAAGAATTCATAAAAGACAAGAAAGGAAATCTCTGTAAGGCAGTTCTTATCAAGCTTGAGAGTAAGACAGATGAGAAGACCGGACGGAAAATGATGGTTCCGGTAGAAGGAAGCGAGTATACCGTAGATGCAGATCTTGTTCTGATCGCAGCTGGATTCCTTGGAAGTCAGGATTATGTAACAAAAGCATTTGGTGTAGAAGTGAATGAACGCACAAATGTAAAGACAGAGGCAGGAAAATATTCTACAAATGTGAAGGATGTATTCACAGCCGGGGATATGCACAGAGGACAGTCTCTTGTTGTATGGGCTATCCGTGAAGGTCGTGAAGTGGCAAGAGAAGTGGATGAAAGCCTGATGGGATATACAAACTTATATATTCAGTAGAAAATAAAAGATCATACAGTGAAACAGGAATCTGGAAAGTTTATCTAAGAATAAAGAGAACTTTCCAGATTTTTTTGTTACAAAAATGTTACGAAAAAATGAAAAAAGTAAGGAAAACTATTGAAAATATTACATAAATACGCTATAATGTTGAGCGTAGAATGTAAATAAAATACCCTCTTGTTACGAGAAATATGTTGAAAAAACACAATAGATGTTGTATTATAACATATGAGTATGTGGAATTATAATGTAACTATTTACAACGAGTTATGATACGAAAATTATAATGCATCACATGGGGGACTAGATAAAAATAAGGATAGGTGGAAAGATGAAGTTAAAAAAAGTAAGCAGTATGATTCTTGCAGTAACACTTGCATGTACAATGACTGTTACACCGGTACTTGCCGACGAAGTCAGTGATCTGAAGCAGAAGAAGCAGGAGACACAGAATCAGGTAAGCGATCTTCAGACACAGCTGAATTCACTTATGACCAAGATCTCTGATCTTGAGAATGATCTGATCGAAACAGGTGAGGAAATCTCTCAGACGGAGGAAGATCTGAAGACAGCGCAGGAGGAACAGGAACAGCAGTATGCAGCTATGAAGCTTCGTATTAAGTATATGTATGAAGAAGGAACAGGAACTGCTACAGTAGAGAAGGTACTGACATCCGGAGATATTTCCAGTGTACTGACACAGGCAGAATATTCCCAGCAGGTACATTCTTATGACAGAGATAAGCTCGAAGAGTATGTTGCGACAGTTCAGAAAGTAGAAGATCTTAAGACAACGCTTGAGACAAAGATGGCTGATCTGCAGGAGACACAGACGGAGTATGATGCACAGAAGGATGAACTGAATACAACAATCACAGAGAAGAGTAGTGAAATCGCAAATCTCGATGTTAAGATTGATGAAGCTGTAAAGAAAGCAGCGGAAGAAGCAGCGAAGAAAGCAGCGGAAGAGGCAGCGAAGAAAGCAGCAGAAGAAGCAGCAGCGAAGAAAGCAGCTGAGGAAGCAGCTAAGAAGAATAACTCAAGCAGTAGTTCATCTAATAGAAATAACTCAAGCAATAGTTCTTCCAGTAGTTCAAACTCCAGTAGTTCGAACTCCAGCAGCTCAAGTTCAGGAAGCTCAAGCAGTTCAAGCTCCAGTAGCTCAAGCAGTAGTTCTTCCAACAGTTCAAGCAGCTCAAGTTCTTCCTCATCAAGCCCAAGTTATAGTGCTAATAAGGGAAGCATTATTGTAAATGCAGCTTATTCACAGATCGGAGTTCCATATGTATGGGGCGGAACTACACCGGGAGTTGGACTTGACTGTTCAGGACTTGTACAGTATTGTTACAGACAGGCTGGAATTTCAATTCCAAGAACAAGTGGAGATATTCTTGCAGCAGGAACAATTGTAAGCAATCCTCAGCCGGGAGATATCTGTTGGACATCGGGGCATGTAGCGATTTACATTGGCGGAGGACAGATGATCGAAGCACAGCAGACAGGAGTGCCGGTTAAGGTAAGTTCTGTACGTGTTACATATTATGTAAGATATTAGAATCAAAAAAAGGAATCAGTGATGCTGATTCCTTTTTATTTTACACTTTAAAATTAAAATAGTCGCTTCTTGCGTCTTCGTCCCTTACAATAAGGACAGCTTTCACGATGACGTTTCTTGTATAAAATCTTTTCAGAAACACTTAATTCATAGACGTGATCAGGATTACGCTTGCAAATCCACCAGACGTTAGTTGAATATTTTTCTGTAATCTCATCAGGATCAACAAATACATAATTGTTAATCCAATTCCATTCATTCATTAGATCGGGATGAAGTGCCGCGAAGGATGTTTTGCCAGGGATAGCTTTTCGACCTGAACAATACGGACAGTCGGCATTACCATTAACCATATCAATGATTTCAGCATTGTAATCGTTATGGCAAGTAGGGCAAGTCCAAGCACCAGATCTGTGATTGGGTCGGACTTCATCCGCAGTTAATTCATTTTGGTCACTCCATAAAGTAGCAATGTCAGGGTATTTAGCAAAAGAATTCATGCTGTATGCTATTGGAAGAAATATAAATAAATATCATCGTTTTTTATACGAAAAACTGAGAAAATTTGAAGGAAAAACTGCCTAGAAAAAAATGCGGCTGAAAAAATCCAAACAAGGATTTTTTGCGGCCAAAAACAGAAAGTATTTATCAAAAT
>OLNU01000981.1_pt1 | contig 23647 bp, 23 predicted proteins | sample 1672241 | NCBI WGS metagenome assembly OLNU01 (sample SAMEA3136663, study PRJEB25190) | human gut metagenome | biome: human gut; feature: human-associated habitat; material: faeces | place: Austria | collected 2013 | reverse complement strand
AGATGAGGTCTCTTTTTTCTTTCTCTTGAGTCACCCAACCGCACTATCCTGCATCGGTCGCGCAGATAAGGCTTTCCACGTCCTCGCGGTGCATGAGCTTTTTGAGGATACTGAACTGTTTCTTGGTTGAAGTGGATACGAGGTACTGCCACTTTTCCGGCAGGATGGGGAGGTCGGCCACGCTCCATTTGACGTGCTTTTCGTCGTAGATGTTGGGCGGGGCCAGCTCCACCAGATGACCGACACACCAACTGACAAGATACCCGCCGCCTTCCAGATAGCCGTCGTTCCGGTTTGTCGCACCGAGGACTTTGGCGTAAGCCTGTGCGACGGAGGGCTTTTCGGTGATCACTAAACGGTAGGACAATAAACATCAACTCCTGACTTTTTGAATATAATTGTAACTTTATCGATTACCAGTTGACTTTTGGGCAAATCAAGCATATACTATATGCAGTGATCGTGCTGTGGATACTTGCGAGGCCCACAGCCTAGAAGGAGGTTCCTAGCAATAGGAGCCTCCTTTTTTGCAGAGTACAGATTGGCGAGGATAAAAAATGCCGAAGCCGTTTTTAACATATGAGCAGCAACTTGTGAAATTACGAGATGAAAAGTGTATCGTAATTGAGAATGAATCAATGACCCTTAGCAAATTGCAGCAGGTCGGATATTATTCTCTTGTCAGCGGGTACAAACATCTGTTTCGGATTCCGACACAGAAGACATATAAAGGTGGCACGACTTTTAGAGAAATCGTGGCACTATATGAATTTGATGAGTCGCTGCGAGAGTTGTTCCTTCATTATCTGCTGCATCCACCATGATCAGATTGTTCGACAGCGCATTCAGACCGTAGTACAGGCTTTCCTTGCCGCCATCAAAAAGCTCCTGCGTGGTGAACGGCACGAAAATGGCCGTGCTGCTGGTGGTCAGGCCGCGCTGGATCTCGATTTGGCAGTCGGCCAGCGGCAGGCTGGACATAAGGCCCTGTTCCTGCTGGAAGTCAAGGCGGCACAGCTCACAGTTATGCTTTTGGGCGATACTGACCGCTTGAAACACATTGTTTTCCAGCTCCTGCTCGGTGCGCCCAGTGTTCAGCACGAGGAATGTCACCAAAAACATTCGCTCATTTTGGCTCTGCAACTCTTTCAGTAGAGCCTTGGCGTCACGGCCATACGTTGCCAAATCTGACGGCAGGATGTCCATATCGTACCCGGCGCGGACTGCTTTTTTCTGCTCCTCGATCTTTGATTTATCGAGTTCGGTGATCGTATGCTTGATGGTTTTGATAGCCTTGTTCTGGTCAACGCTCTGAATGTGCATGGTGACGATCTGGCTGGAATCCATGTCCAGAAAGTCTTTCAGCAGCTGGTCACTCAGGTCGGAGGCGGTGATGGACAGGAAACTGACCGCCCCGAAGATGCCGCCCATCTGGAAGGTGCGGCTGTTCTTAAAGGCCAGCGCCGTCGGTGCGATGGCGTCCTTTACGGACAGGCCGCTTTTCACGAGGTCTTTCCAGTCGAAGTGAAACTTCGAGGAACCATCCATGTTCAGCATCCCGTGCATGAGCCGCAGGCGCTCCTTGCCGTCCAGCGGCTTTGCCTGCACACCGAGCCGGTGAAAGTTGTTCATCAGGTCGTTCTGAATGTGCTCCAGTCGGGGCTTGATCTGTGCCATGCTTTCGCCCTCAATGCCATAAGTCAGGAATTTTGCTTTGGTGAGGCCGTTGTTACCTTTGGAAAGCTGCTGCCGAAGCATCTGGCTGTACTCGGCGCGTACATCATCGAAACCGTCCTGCTGGTACGGGATACGGATGGATTTCTCGAAATCCTCCGAGTCGGTGGCTGTGTTCACGAAAGACAGCTCGAAGTGGATGGAGCTGTCAAAGAAGTTGAGGAAAGAGCACCATTCCTCGAAGATGGCAGTCTTGTCCTCCTGCTGAGCCAACTGGTAATTGATGTCCTGATAGGCAATCGTCCGGGTATAATAGCCGGGACGGACGCGGCAGGTTCCATCCTCGAACATCCGCTGCATCGGGATGCTCTCCTGCGCCGTGTGAGGAACGGCAGGCTTGGGCGGCTTTTTGCCGTCCTTATTCTTTTTCGGGAACAGTTTCACGGACTTCATCTCCCTTCATGAGCAGTGCGTAATAGTTGTGGGTCTGGTACGGACGTACTTTCGGGCGCAGGAAGCGCGCCCGGATGTAGTACATCAGGAGCTTTTCGGCGGGCTGGCCGTTTTTCTGGTACATGGCCAAGAAAAACATCGGGAGCATCACCGCCATCATGCCGAGCGTTGCGCCGGAATTACCTGCGGTGTCCCGCAGGACGAAAAACAACGGCACACCTACGGTTGCCGCTGCGCCGAAACAGATAAGCTGCCGTGCGGTCAGGTTAAAGGCGACTTTGGACTTCACCTTGGTCAGGTCGCGCGGCACAGAGATATATGCAGCCAAATTTTCATCCCCCTATCAGTGAGCGCCCAGAATGCTTTTGGCTACGGCGCTGGTTTTGAATAATGTGAAGCAGAGCAGCACCGTGTACCCCACGATGCTCCAGATGGAGTTGATGGCATAACATTCAAACGGCCCTTTGGTTTGCATATGACCGCTCTTTCATAAAGGATGATCGAGAACAACGCTTTGATGAAGATGTCGGTTATGTTTATGTGATTGCCGTTCCAAATGATGATACAAAAGTGAAAATTATCGACTTGCGTGAAAAACCATCAAATTTTTTGCGTCCACATACTCAACAGGCATTTATGATGAAAACTTCAAATTCCCGAAAAGAACTTGGAAGGCTATCTGCATATCAAGCGGCAACATTTATTATTCCAAGAACATTGCTTAGATTGTGGAGTAATTATGATAATATTCCTTCAAACTATATGTATCCTAATGATGTGACCGATGCAGGCTTGCGCTTTTGGAATGGAGCTGTGAAAAAAGTAATCGATGATGGATATGATTTTGGGCCGTTGATGGGGTAAAAAAGCACACCCCCTTTCCTGTTGAAAAAGTGGTGCGCTCTGTAGTATACTGTGACCAGATTCAATCATCCAAGAGAAAGTCGATGAGATATTCCTTCGGAATCATGAAGGAACGGCCAACTTTTAGACTGCGAATCCTGTGCTGATGCACCCGCCGTATCACGGCGGTCTGGCTTTTGAAGCCCAATAATTTTGTTGCATCCTCCACGGTGAGAACATCGGGATAACTTGCAAACATTTTCTCATAAAGCTCTTTTACTTGAATTTTGTTCATCATCCTTGACTTTCCTTTCGTTTTGTGTCTAAGCAGAGGGGCGTTTAGCTCTGCATCCCTCCTAAATATCCCTCCAATTTTCTTTTTGACGTTCCAAATCAAAGAATTGGAGCAGAGGGAAAACGTAACGAAAAATCGAAGATTTGATGTTTTATTGAACGAAGATGTGTGAAAATCGAAATTCGAGCAGGGAACGGAGTATCATTAGATAGCACTGGATGACACCAGATGAGCGACGGTGACGAAAACTCAAAATCCCTTGTGCTAATAACACGTGTGGGTTCGACCCCCACCACCGGCATAGTGAAAGCAGTCTGAGATGAAAATTTCGGGCTGCTTTTCTTTTTAATTTTTCCCTTGTCCATCAGGAACGCCGGGAACTGAAATGCTGCAAAATTCAGCGGCGGGGCTGACTGTTTTAACTACTGTTTAAGACTTTGTGGTTTTCTGTTCATAAACTTCTGGTATCCTGTACACAACGAAACGAGAAAGAGGGAGCCTTATGAACGCCGAACTCACCTTCCTGACCGCCCTGCAATCCCTGCACAGCCCCATGCTGGATGGAAGCATGGGCTTTATTACCCGTCTGGGAGACTCCGGTATTCTCTGGGTGACGCTGACAGCGCTGCTGCTGGTGTTCCGCAAAACGCGGCGGGTCGGCTGCGTGCTGGCAGCGGCGCTCCTCATCGACGCTGTCCTCTGCAATCTTCTTCTCAAGCCGCTGGTGGCCCGCGTCCGTCCATGCGACATCCTCACGGAGGTACAGCTGCTTATCCCGCACCCGGACGATTTCTCCTTCCCTTCGGGCCATACGGCGGCGTCCTTCGCCTCGGTGACAGCCCTCTGGCTGGCCGGGAAAAAGCAGTGGGCGATGGCGGCTCTGCCGGTAGGTGTTCTCATCGCATTCTCGCGGATGTACCTCTGTGTCCATTACCCGACGGATATTCTGGGTGGTGTCATTTTGGGAGCTGCCTGTGGATGGGCGGGAGCATGGCTCGTAAAGAAAGCAGAGCGACGAATGGCCATCCCGCGGAGCTAAAAAAGAAGAAGAGACCGCTGTGCAGCAGCTTGCTGTACCGCGGTCTCTTTTGTTATGAGGCAGACCCGCTTATCTGAGGGAACATCCCGGTTTTCCGCAAAAGCCCAAAAGACATGCAGGCAACTCAATGCATCCCCAAAAATTTGGCCTCGAAAAAAGAAAAACACCGTACTTCATGCGAAGTACAGTGCTTTTTTGGTGGAGAATAGCGGGATCGAACCGCTGACCTCTTGCATGCCATGCAAGCGCTCTCCCAGCTGAGCTAATCCCCCATAGCTGGTGTGCCGTCCCTGACGACGTATACTATTATACCAGCCAAAAGGAGAGTTGTCAATAACTTTTTCATTTTTTGTGAGCGACGCTGCGGCGGGTGCTGCGCTTGTAGTAGAACAGGTACTGCTGTACGATGCCAGCCTGCTGACCATAGGAAGGAAAAGGGTCGCGGCCGCCGAATTCCTCATCAATGAGTCGCTGTATCCAAACATCAATGGGAGCCATCGCGGTACGGCCATAGCCAAAGAGGCAGACGCAGTTTGCTACCTTTTTGCCGACGCCGTCCAGCTCGAGGAGGCGGGAAAAGAGAGCGTCGTCGGGCAGCGCTGCCAGAGCACCGAGGTCGAGTATGCCGCTGGAAGCCTGTGCGGCAGCGTTCTGGATGTAACGGGTGCGGTAGCCCAGACCACAGCCCATCAGCTGCGCCCCAGAGAGGCCGCAGAGCTGCTGCGGGGTGGGGAAGAGGAAAACTTCATCGCCTTCGGCACTGAGCGGTTCGCCGCAGCACCGGGCAAGGCGTTCTACGGCGGTGCGGATGGCCGGAATGCTCTTGCGCTGGGAGATAAGAAAGGTGATGAGCATTTCCCATGGATCCTGATGCAGGATTCGGATGCCCTGCCCGAAATCGAGCGATTTGTCCAGATAGCTGCTCTGTCCCGCCAAGCTGCACCGCAGCGCGGCATAGTTCCGGCCCAAATCAAAGTAGTTGGCCCAGCACGCCCAATCTGAGCCATACCATGCAGCGTCGTATTGCCCAGCGCCCAGCGGAGTCAGATAAAGGAGCGCGCCGCCGGAAAGAAAACGGTAGCGCCCGTCGGCCAGTTTCTGCGGCCGGAAGCACTGGCCGCTTTCGATGATCTTGTCGAGGTCAAAGTCGTCCTGGATGGTGACGAGCTGATGGGTAAGGGGAACGGTATGCATGGAAAACTCCTTTTTGGAAAAATTGTGGCGATGCCCGATTCGAGGTGGAAACTGATTTCTATCCGTACCCTTTGCGGGGAGGGCAACCTTGATGCTGAAAAGACCGGCGTGGGTGTGACCATTTCTATCTACGCCCTCGGTGAAGAGGACGACTTGGTTACGCCTTTGAGAACCGCGATATGATTATTATGTTATTCTATCCACACCCCTCAAATAGGAGCGACTTCAAGTTGAAGAATGCACCGGGGAACACAAATTGATTTTAACCAACGTCTTTAAGAGACGGAATTGTAGGTCAAAATACTCGGTTCCTTAGAGAGCGCATGGCAACAACTTAATAAGAGTTTACCATATTTTTGTGTCGATTTCTACCTGCGCCCTCCGCGAGGAGGGCGACCCGGCGATCATAAAGATAACTGCCAGCCATTCAGGATTTCTATCCACGCCCTCCGCGAGGAGGGCGACTGACCGTCAGAAGCATAGCTCCCGGACGTTCACAATTTCTATCCACGCCCTCCGCGAGGAGGGCGACGGGATGTGCTGGGGCTTTCCCCGGAGGCGGCCAAAATTTCTATCCACGCCCTCCGCGAGGAGGGCGACCATTTCTGGTGCTGAACACCGGGCGCACGGAACAGATTTCTATCCACGCCCTCCGCGAGGAGGGCGACCCGATCCCAACGCCCCGCCGGGGTGAATCAAACCAATTTCTATCCACGCCCTCCGCGAGGAGGGCGACCCCGAAGGCCGTCAAAGCATCGGTCACAATGTCGATTTCTATCCACGCCCTCCGCGAGGAGGGCGACCGCCGCCTTGGCGCTGCCGCGCAGGTTGGTGAGGGTATTTCTATCCACGCCCTCCGCGAGGAGGGCGACGTGCCCAGGGCAGCGGCAGGGCGGCAGAGCGGAATTTCTATCCACGCCCTCCGCGAGGAGGGCGACCTTCATCCGGCGCCTTGCCGGGGCCTGCGTTAAAAATTTCTATCCACGCCCTCCGCGAGGAGGGCGACGGTAGCGCCGGGGTAGGTCGCAGCATCGAACTTATTTCTATCCACGCCCTCCGCGAGGAGGGCGACGGATAATTTATTTTCCACTCCCCATAAACCTGTTATTTCTATCCACGCCCTCCGCGAGGAGGGCGACACTATGTTTTCGAGTATGCGATTCCTTTGTATCCATTTCTATCCACGCCCTCCGCGAGGAGGGCGACCTACGATATCCTCGGCCTCCAGCGCACCAAGGAATTTCTATCCACGCCCTCCGCGAGGAGGGCGACCCGGACTACCGCCTTCAGGACAACGACTACTCCAAATTTCTATCCACGCCCTCCGCGAGGAGGGCGACTTTGTCCAGCATGGCTAAGATTTTGCGGATGTTGTTATTTCTATCCACGCCCTCCGCGAGGAGGGCGACACCAGTGTGCAATGAGCTATATTACTACCTTTAACATTTCTATCCACGCCCTCCGCGAGGAGGGCGACTGGATGATTTCTCTTTCAAGGGCAATCCCATCAATTTCTATCCACGCCCTCCGCGAGGAGGGCGACAGGGCTTCTACTGCACGGCGGTTGTCCTTTATGCAATTTCTATCCACGCCCTCTGCGAGGAGGGCGACCGATGAGCAGTTCGTTCTTCTCCTCAGTCATGGAATTTCTATCCACGCCCTCCGCGAGGAGGGCGACCCGGGGCTTGTCCGGCACCATCCGTATGACCATATTTCTATCCACGCCCTCCGCGAGGAGGGCGACATAGCCATCATTGTAGAGGTCATCTTTGAGCCAGATTTCTATCCACGCCCTCCGCGAGGAGGGCGACGCAGAGCAAGACCTACAAGATTGGAGGTGATCTATTTCTATCCACGCCCTCCGCGAGGAGGGCGACCAGGAAGTCTGTGCCATCCCCTTCATACGAAACAATTTCTATCCACGCCCTCCGCGAGGAGGGCGACGGATAGATGGTAGGTTTAGCCTTTACCGCTCGTGATTTCTATCCACGCCCTCCGCGAGGAGGGCGACACCACCCGGCTATCATCAGCAGAGAGCAAAAGGAAATTTCTATCCACGCCCTCCGCGAGGAGGGCGACCCAGTGCGCAATGAGCTATATCACCACCATCAACATTTCTATCCACGCCCTCCGCGAGGAGGGCGACGGAGCAGCTCCGCATGGCAAGCAATCAGGGCGCAATTTCTATCCACGCCCTCCGCGAGGAGGGCGACGCCCGGACAGACACCCGGGATGCCACGACCATTGCATTTCTATCCACGCCCTCCGCGAGGAGGGCGACTACCCCTCATTGATGGCGCGGATACGCTCAGAGATTTCTATCCACGCCCTCCGCGAGGAGGGCGACGAGGCATAAGAGATATGACCGTTCTTGAGCGTTTATTTCTATCCACGCCCTCCGCGAGGAGGGCGACTGTGAGGTTATGATTGATGAGCTACTTTACTGCGATTTCTATCCACGCCCTCCGCGAGGAGGGCGACTACGCATCCCGCAGCCTCTCGTTATCGGTAATACTATTTCTATCCACGCCCTCCGCGAGGAGGGCGACGTCCTCAAGGAAGCAGGCCGCGTGGTTCAGAAACTATTTCTATCCACGCCCTCCGCGAGGAGGGCGACCGCCGCTCTGGCGTTCCTTGCGAGCCTCTGCAAAGATTTCTATCCACGCCCTCCGCGAGGAGGGCGACTATCAAGCGTTGGAGCCGCGAGAAAAAGTGGGGAATTTCTATCCACGCCCTCCGCGAGGAGGGCGACCCGCGCAGTCATTGAGACGGCGCAGGCTCTCAAGAATTTCTATCCACGCCCTCCGCGAGGAGGGCGACCCACATCAAAAGTCAACAGGAGCGTGAACCATGAACATTTCTATCCACGCCCTCCGCGAGGAGGGCGACAGGACAGCGCGGGCAAACTCAACGAGGCCATGAAATTTCTATCCACGCCCTCCGCGAGGAGGGCGACTGGAACGCAGTGCGTACTTACCGTATGCTTTGGAATTTCTATCCACGCCCTCCGCGAGGAGGGCGACATCGTTGCGGCAGACCTGGGAGCGCCGACCACAAATTTCTATCCACGCCCTCCGCGAGGAGGGCGACGCGCTTCTCTGGTTGCTCTCTGCAATCCAATAGGTATTTCTATCCACGCCCTCCGCGAGGAGGGCGACAGATGCCGCCCGTGAAACCATCGCCAACCTTGTATTTCTATCCACGCCCTCCGCGAGGAGGGCGACAAAGCAAAGGAGCAAAGAACATGAAACTTGCAAAATTTCTATCCACGCCCTCCGCGAGGAGGGCGACGCCACAAACACGAGAGGGGGAACGATGCAGAGGGATTTCTATCCACGCCCTCCGCGAGGAGGGCGACTACATCGTCATCGCGTCCTTTATGGACCCGGTCACATTTCTATCCACGCCCTCCGCGAGGAGGGCGACCTAAGACATGAGGAGGTAAGCTCTATGGCAAAAGCATTTCTATCCACGCCCTCCGCGAGGAGGGCGACGCGACGGCTGCTCTTTCTCCTCCTCGATGCCGGATTTCTATCCACGCCCTCCGCGAGGAGGGCGACAGCAGGCCCTCGCGGACTACGAGGAGCTCGAGCGATTTCTATCCACGCCCTCCGCGAGGAGGGCGACGCAGGCTCCGCAGGAGGCCGACCATGAGTGAAGTATTTCTATCCACGCCCTCCGCGAGGAGGGCGACCGCTCGGCATCGGGACAATTTCACCGATTGAGCTGATTTCTATCCACGCCCTCCGCGAGGAGGGCGACATACTTGATGCACTCAATGCCAAGATGCAGCAGATTTCTATCCACGCCCTCCGCGAGGAGGGCGACGTAAGCCGAAAGGAGAAAAGCACACATGAGCATTATTTCTATCCACGCCCTCCGCGAGGAGGGCGACCACAAAATCAGGCGGTGTAGTATGGATATATTGTTAATTTCTATCCACGCCCTCCGCGAGGAGGGCGACAGCAAAAACAGAGACAAAATCTCTATTTTCAAACAAATTATACAACATTCTGCACGAATTTAGAAGAGCCTTGATTTACAACGGGTCAAAGAGCTATCCAAATCATGCAAAATGACACAAAAATCCGGTGCGAAGGTGCCGGAAAAATGCTGAGAACTCGTCCTTCGCACCGGGGCGGGAAACTCAGAACAACAGCAGGCCGTCCTGCTCGAAGGGCGGATGAACGCCGATATGCTCCACCTTACTCTTATAGTTGTTGCCCAGCTGGTAGAAGCGCAGACTGTCCAGCGCAGGGTCGATGAGAGACGTCAGCTCCGCCTTGAGAACGGCATACTGCGCGGCATCCAGCAGACACTCGAACACGGAGTTCTGCACCCGCTGGCCGTGGTCCACACAGCGCTTGGCGACTTTGCGCAGACGTTTGCGCCCGGCAGGAGTTTCGGTATTGACGTCGTAGGTGATAAGGACCAGCATACACATCCCTCACTTCCAGAAAAATGGCGGGTAAAGCTCCATATCGCCCCGCAGGGTGCGGGCCAGAAGCAGAGCCTGCACATAAGGCACGAGGCCCCACGGAAGCTTTTCGTTCAGGAACGGGTGGGTGATAGTCTCCTGCTTGCGGGTCTGCCACCCGCCCAGAAAGGCGCGGCGGCCCTCATCGGTGAGAAGGACGGCCCCGTTCTCCTGCTTCTGGAAATGCTTCGGCGTCATGATTTTCTGGTTGATGCAGGAGAGCACGAAGCGGTCGGCATAAACTGCACGCAGCTCTTCCATGAGGTCGAGGGCGAGGCTCCTGCGCCCGGGCCGGGCGCGGTGGAGAAAGCCGACGTAGGGGTCGAGGCCCACACTCTGAAGAGCCGCCGTGCAGTCGGAGGCCAGAAGCGAATAAGCAAAAGAGAGCAGGGCATTGGTGTTGTCCAGTGGCGGGCGGCGGCTCCGGCCTGCGAAAGAAAAATCATCGTGCTGCTGCAGGATGAGTGAATCAAAGCAGTCGAAATACCGCTGTGCCGCCTCGCCCTCCAGACCGCGAAGCTGGTCGAGGTCGTCACACTGCTCGATGAGGGGCAGCGCCGCCGCCAGCTGGGCGCTGGTGCGCTTGAGCTGTTCCACCGGCACCCGCTGAGGGTGGTCGCGGGTGGCCCGTTCCAGCACCCAGCGGGCGTTATAGACTTTGCCCAGGATGAAATTGCGCGCATAGAGACAGCTCTCTGCCTCGCTGTCTGCGATGCGGTACTGGGTCTGCCGCAGCAGGACGTTGCCCCGCTCTTCGCCCACGGCCCGGGCCAGAAAGCGGCCCTGCGGGCTGAAAAAGCTCAAATCGACCCCGAGGCTGGTACATTTACCCATCAGGGCAGGGCTTGCGCCGGGATAGCTGAAGCAGACGATGCCTTCCAGCGTGTGGAGCGGGACCCGGCCAATTTCAGCCTTGTTGCAGAGCAGGACGATGTTCTCCCCCTCGAGGGAAAGATAGGCGTCCTTGTTGAGGACGTAGAGCGTATTCAAAAACTTTCTCATGGCGCGGCCTCCTGCATCTCGTCCAGATGGGCGCGGAGATAGGCTTTCGGGTCGGCACGCTGATACAGCACGGGGAGGCAGAGCTCTTTGAGGGAGCAGGCGTTGCAGTGGGTGCCGGGCTTTGACTTGGGGGTATAGCCCCGGGCAAAATAGGCGTGCATCTCATCGGCCATCTTCTGGGTGGCCTGGCGCAGTTCTTCGGTCAGCGGCACGACCTCCCGCCGCCGCGTTTCCTCGTAGAAGAGCGCACCCTCCGGGATGCTGCACACCAGCATCTCTTCCAGCGCCATGGCCTGTGCGCAGAGCTGCAGCCGGTCAGCGTCGCTGGCCTTGGCGCGCCCATGCTTGTACTCGACAGGCATGGGCTTCCAGAGCCCTTCCGTGCTTTGCAGAGGGATGCCCTCCGGGTCGGCCCGGAACTCGACGACATCGCAGTTTCCGCTCAGGCCCAGCCGACGGCTGACCACCTGCATCCCTCGGGTGATGAGCAGGCCACCGCGCCGTTCGGTCTGGTTTGCGTCATGGCAGCGGGTGTGGTCGAGCTGGCCTTCGACGGTGCGGCGGTTCTCCGCCCACTGCTGTTCCAGATGGATAAGCGCCCACTGGCGGCGGCAGAAGCAGAAGTGCTGGATGCCCGACAAGGGCAGCCAGTCGTCTGCGCCGCCCATCAGGACAGCCTCTCGCAGGTGACTCCTTCCGGCAGAGTGTCTGCTACCGTGACGGTGTAGTCGCGGTAGCTGCGGGCGGCGTCCACATCGGGCTTGCGCTGGACGGCGACGGAGTCGAAGAGCTTATAGGCCGGGGCATTGCCCAGCTCAGAATCGTGTTTGAACACGATGAGCTCCCGCACGGCCATCTTGCCCCGGGCAGCGCTGTGGTCGTTCTCGAACATATTCAGAATGGCAGTCCACAGAAGTTTCAAATCATCCTCGGAGAAGCCGGTGGTCTTCCGGGCGAGGTTGGCCGAGACATAGCCCTCGGCGCGGTAGAGGGCGTAAGGCACGATGTGCTTGCGGCCCATCTCAGTACCCTTCTTCTCGGCATCGGCCTCGGTAGTGATGGCCACGCGGGTGATGGTGACTTCCTGCGGGACGATGGGGTCCACCGAGCGGGCAAAGCTCAGCTGGACGGGGCCGCGCACCTGACCGCAGTTCAGCGCACCCTTGACGAAGGTGGTCATGACGGCACCGAAGGTGCGGATGTCGAAGTAGTTCTCACACATATAGTCCCGCAGCTTGGCATCGATGTCGGGGTCGGCCTTTTTGGCAGCTTTCAGGTCGGGGTCGATGCCCAGCGTGCTGATGGCCTCGGCATCGCTGCGGTTGAGGGGAACGCCGTCCTTGATGTAGATACGATAGCCTTTTTCGTCCTCTTTCAGGGTCTCGACATAGTTGCGGATCTTCCGCTTGAGGCAGACATCGGTCACCAGACCGTAGCCCGTCTCGGGGTCGATACGGGGCATATTGCCTGCATCGGGGTCGCCGTTGGGGTTGCCGTTCTCGACGTCGAACAGGATGACGAAATCATAGCGGTTCTTGATGGGCTCAGACATGGTTTATTCCTCCTCATTCTTTTTGGCGTAGCGTTTCTGGATCTGGTGGTAGTAGCCGATCTCAAAGACACCCTGCTCCGGCAGGCTGAGCCGCGCCGGGAAGCCTGTCTCGGGCAGCTGGGCCATCAGCTCGGTGAGCTGTTTGCTGAAATGCACCTCGTTGGGGGTGCTCATCTTCTGCAGATGCTTCTGAGCCAGCTTGACCAGCGTAGGGAAGGCCGTTGCCGGGGTGGCACAGGCCGAGTTGAAGTACCGGTCTTTGATGGTGGCGTTGATGCCGGGATTGGCGACGCTCTGGATCGTCTCCAGCACAGAGAAGAGACGCCCCAGAACATAGGGGACATTGCTGCTTTCGTTCAGGCTCACGGTAAATACCTCCTTGTTGAGCTCAGTGGGGTAGTTGCGGAGATAGTAGGCTTTCAGGATGGCGGCGCGGCCTCGGGTGACTTCCCGTTCGGCCCGGATGCGGAGGGTCACGCCGTTGAGCAGGGTGGCGGGATAGGGTCCGCCGGTGAGGATGGCCCGGAGCAGATCGCCCACCAGCTGGGGCGATGGATTTTTGTCCCGGGATTTCTGGTTGACCGTCTCCTGCGCCAGCGCCCAGGCCGACAGGTTTTCCCGCTTGTCGAAGGCGGGGCGGGTGATGCTGAGCCGGTCGGCGTGGTCCTGCAGATTTTTGGCAAACTGTCCGAAGCTGTTGCGCAGGAAGAACCGGACGGAGAGCCGGGCTGCGTTGGGCGAGATGCCCAGCACATAGAAGTTCTGGTTCGGGTCCAGCTTGTCATCGAGGAAGGAGACGGGGCGTCCCTGAGAAAGGGCTTTCAGTGCGGCGGCAAGGTCACTTTCAGAGACGCCGCGCGCCTCGGCACCGCCGCAGAAAAACATCAGCATGGCGTTTGAGTAGGCGGGAGCGGCGTTTTCGGCCCAGCAGACGATGGTGGTGTCGCCGATGCGCTGACAGCAGTTCCGGTCGGCCAGCAGCAGATTGAGGGCCGTGGTGTAGGCGAAAGCCGCGTACTCGCTGACAGGGGCGTTGGCACCCTGCTCATGGCCATAGGAGCAGAAAGCAGGCGCGTTGAAGGAGACCAACGCCGCACCGGCGGCCTGTGCGCCCATCACACCCTTGATGGCGGGGTGGATGCGGGCGATGCCGGCCTCTTTGCCGGTGATGAGGCAGCGGGCCGTCTCGGCGTCGGCATCGGAGGTGTCAAAGGCGGACTGCCATGCGGCCCGGATGGCGTCATCTGTGGTGGCCAGCCAGTGGGCGCCGTCGGGGGATTCGTAGCCGAACACAAGGTTCGCGTTGTTGTTCAGGTCGGCCCACTGCTCTGCCAGCAGCGGGTGGGTGGGGGCTGTATCCGGCTCCCAGCTGTCAAAAAAGGCGAGGATGGCTTTGGCGGCAGGGGAGTCCACGCCGTCGAGCACCTTGTGGTGGAGGGCGGCACAGGCTTCGAAGCACTGGCGGGAGCGCTCGGGCTTGCCCTTCTCGTCTGCGCCCAACAGATAGGACGTATTGTCGCACAAAAAGTTCGCGGCGACGCCGGAGGCGCGCTTGACCCGGTGAGGGACAGGGAGCTCACGGGGGGCGATGACGGTCTTTTTGCCCTTGGGGACTTCCTGCCGCAGGTCGTTGAGGGCGAGGAGCTGGCCGTCGGGGCCGAGGCGCAGCTCGTAGCTGACCTTGAAGCGGCTGTCCCAGCCGGGGGCCTCCACCTTGCCCTGAGCCAGAAGCTGCTCATAATAGGCGGTGAGTGCTTGGAGTATCATGTAAACACCTCCACGTCCCGGCATTCCATCACGCCGTCCACCAGTTTTGCGCGGAAGAACTGGCTGCGGATGTTGGCCGAATCAGAGTAATCGAGGCTGTGGAGCATGAAGCCGAGGTCCTGCGTGACCTTCAGCGCCGGAATGCTGCCGCCCGGCCACTCCCGGAAGTTAGCCGGGAACTCCCGGCACCCGAAACAGGGCTGGTGATAGCACTGACCTTTGCGCAGGCGTCGGCGCAGGATGTCCTGGAACTTGCCGGGATTGTCGCTGGGGGCGGCCTTGTCCGTCAAATCAAAGTGACACTCGATGACGTAGTGGACGTCCTGCAGGACCATCGCGGCCCGCTGCTGGATGTCCTCCGAGGTGTAGAGCACCGGCGGCGTGCCGCCTTTGGCCGCACTGAGGGCGGCGGAGGACAGCAGGGTGGACTTGACCTCGTTGCGCCGGATGTTGGTGAACCGGATGGGCCGCTGGGTGTATTCCTCGGTGGACGCTTCATCCTCGGGGTCAAGGCCGAAGGGCTTGAGCAGATAGATGCGGTCAACCGTATAACGCAGCCCGGGGTGCCAGTAGATGGCCTCCACAAGGCCCCGCGCAGCGGATGGAGTGATCATGTCATAGCTCACACGTTCGGTCTTCATTTCCGGACGAGTGAAACAGGCATAGTCGCCCCACACCTCAATGAGCATGGACATCAGCATCGCCTCCTTTCCGGGTGAAGTTGAACTTTCGGATTAAGATGAATATCGGTCATTGAAACCACCTCTTTCTTTTAGAAGTAAAGGCCGATGCCGGTCTCCACATCCATGGCAAGGCCGGTCTTTTCACTGTAGCAGCTGGTGTCGGTGAGGATGGCGGAACCATCGGGCCGCAGTTCCAGCGCCCCGGCGGCGTCAAGCTTGTCGAACTGGTCCTTATAGCAGGAGACGCTGTAAACGCCCAGATTCCGCAGCAGCGTCCGGGTAACATGACCGCTGCGCAGCTGCTCACAGAGGGCTGCGCCCTCGCCGACGGGCAGATAGACCGTGCGGGCAGCGTTCTCGATGAGGCGGAATTCCTCCGCCACCTGTGCAAAGGGGAACTGGCCGCCCCGGATGCCCCGGAGAAAGGCATCCAGAATGCCGTGCTTGTCCACGGCGTCGGGGCCGCGCAGGTCGGAGAGCTCGTTGAAGTAGAGCTGAATGGCCCGGGGTGTGTCCAGTGTGTCCTGATGCCGGGCGGTGTAGTCCAGCGCGCTGACGTTTTGCCTGAGCATCTGGGGCGTGGAACACTCGTCCAGCTGGAACCGGTAGACGATGCTTTCCTCTGCGCCCCGCCGCCCCTCGCGGTTGCAGCGCCCGGCAGTCTGTAAGAGCGAGTCAAGACCGCACTGCTCGCGGTAAGCGACGGGAAAATCCACGTCCACGCCCGCCTCGATAAGAGAGGTGGACACCACCCGGCAGGGCAGACCCTCTTTCAGTCGCTGGCGGATGGCGTCCAGCTGACGGCGGCGGTCGGCGGCGCAGAGCAGGGTGGTCAGGCAGTAGCTGCCCTCGGCGGGCAGGGATTCATAGAGCTGCTGGGCCGTCTTGCGGCGGTTGACCACGCAGAGCACCTGCGGTTGATTTGCCAGCCGGGAGGCGAACTCCTCCTGCGGCAGGGTGCCGAGGTCTTGCAGTGTGGTGCGCCGGAGCACTTCGTAGAGGCGGGCCGCGTCGGGCGTGATCTCCTGCGGGTGGAGCTCAGGCGCAAAGCGCCGGAACAGCGGCTCAAGGGCAGGCTGGGTGGCCGTGCAGAGGACGGCCGTGGAGTGGTAATGCTGGATGAGCTGGGCGATGGCACTGACGCAGGGGGCAAGGTAGTCGCCCGGGAGGGTCTGCGCCTCGTCGAAGATGATGACGCTGTCGGCGATGTTGTGGAGCTTGCGGCAGCGGCTGCTGCGGTTGGCGTAGAGCGACTCGAAGAACTGCACCGCCGTTGTCACCACGACGGGGGCGTCCCAGTTTTCGCTGGCCAGCATCTGGCGGTACTGGGCGGGGGTCAGGTCGTCCTGCTCAACAGTCTTGTACTCGGCGTTGGAGAAGTCGGCCAGAACATTTTCTGCGCCCAGCAGGCCCGAGAAGACGGCGGCGGTCTGGTCGATGATGGACATATAAGGGATGACGTAGATGACCCGCTTCATCTTCTGGGCGGCGGCGTGCTCCAGCGCAAAGGCGAGGGAGGCAAAGGTCTTGCCGCCGCCGGTGGGTACGGTGAGGGTGTAGAGCCCCTGTGGGCCGTGCGCGCCTTTCTCGAGGCAGGCGCGGAGGACGGTGTTGCGCTGGACGCTGACGGGCGAGGGCGATTCGGCGCTGAGATAGCGCTGCGCCTGTGCCGAGACGATGTCCCGCAGTGCGGCGATGTCCGTGCCGCTGCCCCGGGGTGCGGCCTTGCCGTCCATGAAGGTCTCGGTGTCGATGAAGTCGGCGTCCACGAGGCAGGAGTAGAGCATCCGGGTAAAGAACGCGAGGCTCAGCGGGTCGGCGCAGGCCCACGCGGGCGGCGTCGAGGCGGGGAGCGTTACTTCCTGCCAGCCGTCATAGGGGGCTACCGGCTTCTTGCTCCGGCCAAACAGGGTGGCGTCGCCCGGGTCATCGGCGGGGCTCCCGCCGTCGGGCAGGCCGCTGTGGTGTCCGGCCACCGCAAAGGCGGCGTGGAGATGTTGGCGAACCCAGGCCTCCTGCGCCCCGGCGGTGGAGTGGTCCACCTTGGGGCCGCCTTTGAGCCGCAGCTGGAAGGCGTCGCTGTACTTCCCGACGTCGTGGAGCCACGCGGCAAATTCGGCCTCACTCTGCGCCCCGAAGGGGGCTGCGAAGGAACCGGCCAGTCTGGCAGTGCCGGCGAGATGGTCGTAGACGGTCTGGGTGCGGGTGCCGTCCTCGCTGATGTGGGCAAGACGTGTGGAGTGCTCCATAAAATGACCTCCTGACTCTGGTTTGCAATAAGGATACGCTTTTCAAAAAGCGGCTGTCAACAAAACGCGCTTTTCGACGAAAAATTCTGGGACTTTGCACAAAAAGCAGACGGAAAAATCTGCAATGTGCCAAAGAAGACAGAAACGAGTATTTTCATGTTTTTATAATAATACAAATAATATCCAATAAACTGGACTTTTGCTGATTTTTCAGGCAAAAATGAAAAGAGAACTGCGTTTGCTGTACAGCGGGAGGAAGACCGCCCGTCAGCAAAGAAAAAATGAAGATGTTGTGTACAACAACACCGCATTAAGATGGAATTAAGGCAGGGTTAAGAAAGCCGCAAGAAAAGTGCTGAGTTATTCCATCTGGGAATGGACTTTCGGAAAAATCAAGGCGAATATCCCCCTTTTCATTTGCTGAAATCTGTTGTATTATGAATAACAGATATGGAATCAGAGAAAAAGCGCCGCGATGAAGCGCAAACAGAAATGATAAGAAAAATAAAGGGCAATAGGGGGAGAGCTACGATGGACGAAAAAGATTACGAGCTGCTGCACGCACTGGACGAGACGCGCAACATCACCCACGCAGCGGACAAACTGTACATGACCCAGTCGGCACTTTCCAAGCGCATCAAGGCGCTGGAACAGGAGCTGGGGGTGGAGATCGTGCTGCGCTCACGGCAGGGCATCCGCTTCACGCCGGCAGGCGAACAGGTGCTGCTCCACAGCGCCGCCGCCGCCCGCGAGATGGAAAAGATGCGCCGCCAGCTGGCTTCCATTCAGGGCGAAGCCTGCGGCACCCTGCGAGCAGGCATCTCGGTGAACTTCTCCTACTACCGCCTGCCCGAGGTGCTGACCGAGTACCATAAAGCCTACCCGAAGGTACGCCTCGACATCGCCACCGGCCACAGCCGGAACATCTACCAGCAGATGCTGGATTCCTCGCTGGACGTGGCAGTGCTGCGGGGCGAGTATCCGTGGGACGGTACCCAGTTCCTGCTCTCGCAGGAGAATATCTGCTTCATCTGCAGCGAGGAGAACAAGGACAGGCCCATCTCCGATTACCTTTATATCGACCACAGCAGCGACGCCACCATCAGCGCCCAGATGGCCCGTTGGCGCTACGAGAACGGCGTGACCAACGATGCGGGTAATTTTGTGGTGGATAACATCATGGTCTGCCGCGAGATGGTGGAGCGGGGCCTTGGCTGGGCGCTGATGCCGGAAGTGGCGCTGGATAACTTCAAGGGCTATGTCAAGCCCTGTACCTTCGAGAACGGCGAGCCCTTCGTCCGGCGCACCTATATTTTCTGCCAGAGAGACGCAGCCGCCCTGCCGCAGGTGCAGCTCTTTATGGACATGCTCAAAAAGCACCGCTGAGAGGAGAAAAACATGGAAACGACTGTTTCGCTGGTCCAGATGCTGGATGCACGGGAGCGTCGGGTGCAGCATCAGCAGGAGCTGTTGGCCCAGTACCACAAGCCGCTCATCTGCTTTACCATGAATATCTGCGGCCCGATAAAGGATTCGCCCCTCATCCGGCGGGGCTTTGCGCGGGGGCGTCAGCTGCTGCGCCAGCAGTTTCTGCGGGCAAAGCTGACGCCGCTGCATCAGGACGCCGTCCGGGAAGTGACCGGCTGCGAGGCGTTCTATGTGCTGGACGCCGACCCGCTGACCATCAAGAAATTCACCACCGACATCGAGGACGCCACCCCGCTGGGGCGGCTGTTCGACATGGACGTCATCCGTCCGGACGGCCTCAAAGTGGACAGAGAAGAGCTAAACCTCGAAGGCCGCCGCTGTCTCATCTGCGGCGGGCCTGCTAAGGTGTGCAGCAGCCGCCGCATCCATACCGTGGCCGAACTGCAGGAAAAGACGACGGAGATCTTGACCGAGGCCCGGGACGCGCAGGACATTGCCGACGCGGCCCGTCTGGCCGTCCGCGCCCTGCTCTACGAAGTGACCACCACCCCGAAGCCCGGCCTTGTGGACCGGCGCAACAGCGGAAGCCATAAAGACATGGACGTCTTCACCTTCATGGACAGCGCCGCGGCGCTCTACCCCTATTTTGAAGACTGCGCCCGGACGGGCCGTGAGACGGCGGAACAGCCCGCGCCCGAGACGTTCGCGGCCCTGCGGCCTCTGGGTTGTGAGGCCGAGGGCGAGATGCTGGACGCCACCGGCGGCGTCAACACCCACAAGGGCGCGGTCTTTTCGGTGGGCATCGTCTGCGCGGCGCTGGGACGCCTCGACCGCTCCCTCTGGGCCGAAGCAGCCCGCGTTCTGGCGGAAGTATCCGCAATGACGGCGGGCCTGACCGAGAAGGATTTTGCAGGCGTCACTGCCGAAAACGCCGCCACCGCGGGCCAGAAGCTTTATATTCAGTACGGTATCACTGGTGTGCGCGGGCAGGTGGAAGCTGGACTTCCCACGGTGCTGAATGTCGGTCTGCCGGTGCTGGAAGAGGGCCTTGCCAGGGGTTACGACTTCGACCGCACTGGCGGCGGCGCACTGTTGGCCATCCTGGCCAACAGCACCGATACCAACATCATCGCCCGCTCGAGCCGGGAGCGTCAGCTGGCCCTCACCGAAGAGCTGAAAGCCCTTCTCGCCCAGACACCTTACCCGGATAAAGATGTGCTCGCGGCGCTGGATGATCGGTTCATTGCGGAAAATCTCTCGCCCGGCGGCAGTGCCGACCTGCTGGCGCTGACTTGGCTGCTCCATTTTGCTACTACTGAGGGGAATATCAATGAGTGAATATACCATTTCGCAGGTCTATCCGACCGATAAAACCGTTCTGGCCCAAATCGACACACTGCTGGGTCAGGAGGGCATCCGCCGCGACGGCAATCTGGACTACATCTGCGCCATGTTCGACGAGGAATACAACGTCATCGGCACCGGCAGCTGCTTCGGCAACACCCTGCGGTGCTTCGCCGTCAGCAGCGCCCATCAGGGCGAGGGTCTGCTGAACCAGATCATCACCCACCTCATCGAGGTGCAGTGCGCGCGGGGGAATATGCACCTGTTTCTCTACACCAAGGTAAAAAGCTCCAAGTTTTTCGGCGACCTCGGCTTCTACGAGATCGCCCGGGTGGAGGATACCCTTGTCTTCATGGAAAACCGCCGCGACGGCTTCGGGGCTTATCTGCGCGATCTGGAAAAGACTAGGACCGAGGGCAAAAGTGCGGCCCTCGTCATGAACGCGAACCCTTTTACCCTCGGTCATCAGTATCTTGTGGAAAAAGCCGCTGCCGCCTGCGACACGCTCCACCTGTTCGTGGTCAGTGAGGACGCCAGCCTCGTGCCTTTTGCCGTGCGCAGGAAGCTGGTGGAGGCGGGCGTGGCCCATCTGCCGAATGTGGTGCTCCACGACAGCGGCCCCTACATCATCTCGAATGCCACCTTCCCCAGTTACTTCCTGAAGGATGAGGCAGCTGTCATCGACGGCCACGCCCGGCTGGACCTCGCCGTCTTTACGAAAATCGCGGCGGCGCTGAACATCACTGCCCGCTATGTGGGCGAGGAGCCTACCAGTCAGGTGACGGGGCTTTACAACCAGATTATGTGCGAGCAGCTGCCCAAAGCGGGTATCGAGTGTGTTGTTGTACCCCGCAAAGAAGCAAACGGCAAGGCCATCAGTGCTTCCACCGTCCGCCAGTGCCTGCAGAGCGGCGACTGGGATACCCTCGGGACGCTGCTGCCCAAGACCAGCCTCGACTATTTCCGCAGCCCGGAGGCAGAGCCGGTGCTGGCACGCATCCGCAATGCGGGCAATGTCGTGCATTACTGAGAAAAACTTCCTCTCTCTTTGTGGTCATGACAACAGAAATAGGACGAAGCATCTGTTATAATAGGCCCATCAAGAAAAGGAGAGTGTGGATATGATACGTAAAATCATTCATATAGACGAAGAAAAATGCAATGGCTGTGGTGCCTGTGTCACTGCCTGCCATGAGGGTGCCATCGGCCTCGTGAACGGAAAGGCCAAGCTCATGCGCGACGACTACTGCGATGGCTTCGGCGACTGCCTGCCCGGCTGCCCCACCGGTGCCATCACCTTTGAGGAGCGGGAGGCCGCTGCCTACGATGAGCAGGCTGTGCTGGAAAACAAACAGAAAAAGGCTGCTGCCGCTGCCGAAAAGCCCGTCTTCCACGGCTGCCCGGGCAGCGCCATGCGCCAGTTTGACCGCCAGCAGGCCGCACCGGCTGCAGCTCCTGCCGCCGCCCAGCCCTCGCAGCTGGCCCAGTGGCCCTGCCAGATCAAGCTCGTGCCGGTGAATGCACCCTATTTTGATGGTGCCAAGCTGCTTATCGCCGCCGACTGCACCGCCTACGCCTACGCGAACATCCATCAGGAGTTCATGCGCGGCCATGTTACCCTCATCGGCTGCCCCAAGCTGGATGCCGTGGACTATAGCGAGAAGCTGACCGAGATCATCCGCAATAACGACATCAAGAGCGTTACCGTCCTGCGGATGGAGGTGCCTTGCTGCGGAGGTCTCGAACACGCCGCCGTCACTGCCCTCAAGAACAGCGGCAAGTTCATCCCCTGGAATGTCGTCACCTTCTCGGTGGATGGCCGTATCCTCGACCGGTAAATAATCGCAAACCAAAAAAGCAGACGCTGCACAAAGCGTCTGCTTTTTTTGTATCATTCAGTTTGTGGTCTGGGTGGCGGACTGTATCATCTTCCAGACAGACTCGATGCTCTGGCGTATCTGAGCCAGCGTGGCGATGTCCTCGTCGCTCATCCGGGAAGCCGGGAGAGAGAGCACCGTCTTGGCAGAGGTCACCGTGCCGGTGAGCTGGATGTGGACGTTGTGGTCCGGGATGGTCAGCAGCACATGGATGGGCGTGGTCTTCGAGAAGAGGGCGTCCGTCGAAAAGCCGAGCACGAGGGTCGTGCCGTCGGCTGCGGCGGGGAACTGATAGTAGCGGTAGCCGTCCCGTGCGGCAGAAGGAGAGACTTTTTTCAGCCCCTTGAGCGAGAGGGTGAAGCCGGAAAGCTCCTGAAGCTCGACCTTGTTCGTCTCGACGCCTAGCACGGCGGAAGCCTGCGTCTGGGAGATGTAGTCTCCGAGGCTCCACTCGGGCAGAAGAACGCTTGCGATGGAGAGTTTATCGGTGACAGCCTGACGCAGAACGGTGTAGAGCTGCCCGATGTCGAAGAGCGTCTCTTCCGAGTCGATATAGACCCGGGTGAAGGGAGACGTCTTGACGGAGTCGTCTTCGTTGAGCTGGTAGAAAGAGAGCTGCAGCTTTCCGGGCGCATACTGGCCGCTGATACTGCCGCTGGAAGCGTTCACCCGATCGAGGATGTTCAGCAGCGGCGGCTTATCCGGGCTGTTGGGCGTTATCTCATACCGGAAGGTGAAGGATGCACCGGTTTGCAGAGCCGAGATTTTGCTGTGCAGCTGGAAAAAGACCACGCCCACAGCGACCACTACGGCCACCAGCACGACCGCTAAAGCAACAAAAAGCGGATTGACACGTTTTTTTGGAGATGCCATCTGCAAGACCTCCTGTCATAGACTCTATGATTATAGCATACGAGCAGGTGGACGAAATGTCAAGCCGGAACTTGACGTTATCAGACGGTCAGCGTATACTGTCTGATACATCTTATATAAGGTAAAAGGAGGCAGAGATGAAAATAGCGATACTTGGTACCAGCGGCAGCGGGAAATCCACGCTGGCAAAGCGCCTGGGGGAGAGATACGGCCTGCCGGTGCTCCATATGGATACCGTGCATTTCCTGCCCGGCTGGGTGGAGCGGCCCTTCGCCGAGGAAGAAGCCATTGTCCGGCAGTTTCTCGACGAGAACGCAGGCGGCTGGGTCATCGACGGCAATTATAGCAAGAACTGCTATGCCCGTCGGCTGAAAGAAGCGGATAAAATCATCGTGCTCTGGTTTTCACCGCTGGTCTGCCTTTGGCGGGCGATACGGCGCTGGCAGCAGAACAAAGGCCGTGTGAGGGAGTCGTCTGCGCCCGGGTGCGAAGAGAAGATAGATGCCGAATTCGTCCGCTGGATCCTCCACGATGGGCGCACGAAGCAAAAGTGGGCGAAGATGGAGAGGATCGGGGAAAAGTACCCGGAGAAATATGTATTGATTCGGAACCAGCGGGAGCTGGATGGGTTCTTAAAGGAACTTTGAACTGGTTCTCGCGCCGATGGCGCGGGGGCAGAGCGCGGTTACGCGAGGTTAAGTTCTCTTTTGCGTGCCAAAAGAGAACCAGAACTGGTTCTCGCGCCTGTGCGCGGGGCAGAGCGCTTTTTCATTAAGGCTAATTGTTCTCTTTTGCTGGCAAAAGAGAACCAGAAAACCACCAGCGATTTCGACGCGCTGGACCCACGAGAAAGGGGCTGCTCGCCCCTTTCAGACCCCGAAGGGGAAGTCGAAGCCC
>OLNU01000977.1_pt1 | contig 23663 bp, 17 predicted proteins | sample 1672241 | NCBI WGS metagenome assembly OLNU01 (sample SAMEA3136663, study PRJEB25190) | human gut metagenome | biome: human gut; feature: human-associated habitat; material: faeces | place: Austria | collected 2013 | reverse complement strand
CAGACCAAAGCCTGATGCCCCGGAAAATTGGCCTTTGCATATTCCATGCCGATGGTCTGCGCCCACTCACCAGTCAGGTTGTGGTCAGTGTTGTCTTTCGGGTCGTGGCTAATAATGTAGTGGTGGCTTTTGATTTCATCGTAAGTGCTGTTCTTGTTATACTCATGATTCAACAGTTCGCATTCAAGGTCAAATGTTTCAGGATCACAGTTCAATCCCTCAAGGTAAAATTCATCCCGGAGCATCATATTCCCGTTTTCATCAAGGACGGGAACCAGATGAAATTCATCATAAGAAAACGGGAGAAGAACTATTCTATTGCAGCTACTGCCGTGCTCACAAGGAGAATGGAAAGGAATTGAAAGCTCCGGCTGCATCTGTATATAAAAAGGTGATAGATGCTATGGAGAGAGAACGTCGAGAAGAAGAAAAGATGTACTCCGCAATTCAGCAGGGAGCTGGCAGAAAAGCAATTGAAGCAGTAAGAGCTGATAGTTCGATGCAGATGAAGACCATTCTGGCTGAACTGAATATGGAACAGTTTCGCCGTGTACCGTTATATGAATGCTATATGGCCGATGAAATCACGGAAGAACAGTATCATGCTGAAGTTCTGGACTATGAAGAAGCCCATCGAAAGCTGAATGAACAGCTTACGGCAATCATGGAAAATACGACGGTATGGGAACGGGCATTGAGTTTGCGAAATCCGTGGATTCAGCAGATGGAACAATATAAGACCCCAGAGGCACTGGATCGTAATTTTGTAAAAAAGTACATTGAACAGGTCGTGGTTACATTTTTGGGCGATAGGCAGGCAGAAATCAGTTTAACGATGAAAACACAGGAATGGAAGCAGATGCTTGAACGGATAGAATTGGAGGGTACAGACGATGGCACGAAAGAGTAGAAAGAATTTGCCCCAACCGGAACAGGCAGTGATTTCAGTGCAGGAACTGAAAAATCTGAAAGGCGAGAAGATGCGGATGTATGAGGAATACGCAGCCGGAACGCTCTCTCTGGACAACTATAAGAACAAAAAACAAGAATATGATAGGAAGATTGCAGAAGTGCAGGACAAAATTGAACAATCCAAGGTGGAAGAAGCTGCTCAGAGCGTTGTTCCAGGAACGGTACGCGCAGCAGCAGAACAGGCAGAAAATTTCCTGCACGGCACGAGACTTACGGCAAGTATGGTATCGGCCTTCATCGAAAATGTTTATGTGCATGAGGGTGGGCGAATCGTTGTACAGTTCAAATATGAGCAGAGTATACAGGATGCCGTAAGAGCATTACACACAGATTAAATATCAAAAAAGGCGAAGTTGCCCATGCTATTACATTGGTGAGTGTGATATAATATGGGCAACAGACCAACTGGAAGGAGGACGAAATGAGTATAACCCGAAAGCTGGCAAAACTGATATTGACCTTGTTGACCCTGCCGCTACTCGTAGTAGTATGGCTGCTGAAATGGTTCGTGATGTTCCTTTATTGTTGTTCAGCATGGATATAGAAAAAGTGAGGAGTGCAGAATGTACATGAATGACGGAAATAGACCTGCTTTTGAAGTTGCTTTTCTTCCAGAACCATCTCCGGCGTTTGCGGTTTCGTCAGCACGGTATTTTCAATGCCATTCTCACAATCCAGAGAATATTGCGCCTTATAGCGATACATCTTCCTCTCATATGCGGCTTCCGCGCGTTCAGATGCTCGAATCGTTTCTAGCACATCCTCTGTTACATTCACAAAAAAGTCCGTTGTATAAGCATCAGGATAAAGCTCCCGCAGGTTGATCTTCTTCATTATGTATCTCCATTCGATTCACAGGTGATTGACGGGCAAATCGAATGGAGGTGGAGAGCGGCACCGGTAGACAACCGAATTATTTCCGAAAGAACGGCAACAAAAAACGCCAGATTTCCGTAATGGAAAACTGGCGCACCAAGGGTGGCTATTATTATGCTGAATTACATGGAACGGTAATGCCGATTTCGGGTCGTGCTTACCTGTGAAAGAAACAAGACTTTTTTTGGCAGATGTAGATTATGTAAGCATTGGAAATGCAAACAGAGCACGGACAATTACTCCTTCAACGGTTGCCGTGTTCCTGCAAATCAACCTATGGATTGTACAAGCAAAAAGCGACGGCTCCGAAAAGCCGCCGCTTAAAATAAGCGTGTCAAATTGTCTGCTGTACGACGGCTTTTTTCTTTTGCCGTCGTGCGGCAGATTAAATTATATTTGAATGTTGTAAGGGCAATACCGCATAATTCTAAGTGCCGATACGGCGAGCGAGGTGCGGCAGCAGCTAAGCCAAAAGCGCAGGCAATACTTTGTGTATTGACGAGCATTTTGGCAACGCAGATGCTGTGCCGCAGCCACCGGAGCGGTGCTTAAGCCGTCAGGCGGGAATTGTGCGGCTTCCGCAGGCAGTCAGGAAAACAGCAATCCCCAAAACATAGCACAAGAGGGTTGCGGTTCTTATAATTTTTTGTTTCATTTGTTTTCTTTCTCATTTCTCTGAACTTTGCAAATGCCATAGCATTTACACCTGCATGACTTCGTTAAGCCTTGTGACAGAACAGCCCTTGCTTTCATAATACGCAAGCATCTCCGGCAGCTTCCTTTTATCGTAGCTGGTGATGCAGTCCGACAGCACATGAACGGTGTAGCCGCTTTTCGTCATGTTGTAGCAGGTGGATTTGATGCAGGCTGCGACATCCGCTCCAACAACATAAAAATCTGTAATGCTATGCTCCTAAATAAAAGCGGCAAATGCCTCGCTGGTCAGGGCGTTGCTCCAACGGTGTACCGGCAATTTGCGCAATATCCGCAAAACTCAAAACCAGCCTTTCTTCATTACGCCCTTGTATGTATGCCCAAAGCGCATCATATTTGCTCATGTGTCCGTTCCCCTTATCGGTTTCTGAAATTCAATGCTGCCACGAAACAGCCGAATGCGCCCTTTACGCTTCAGCATATTCGCTCGGCGTTTTCCCATAAAAATCTTTGAATTTTCGCGAGAAAAAGTAGGGGTCATCAAAACCTACGGCGGCAGCTACTTCCTTGATATAGACCTGCTTATTACTGCGGATCATCTCACCGGCGCGTTTCATGCGCACCTCGTTGATGTACTGGAACAGGCCGGTGCCGGTTTCTTTGGAGAACAGGCGGCTCAGATATTCCCGGTTCAGCCCTACATAGTCGGCAATGCCGTCCAGCGTCAGTTTGTCCATATAATGCGCGTTTACATAGATGATGACGGCCTGCACCTCTTTTTTGAATTTGCTCAAGGCAATTTTGCTAAGTCCCATGCGTTCCTGCAAAATCAAGCAGAGCAGTTGTTCAAGAGCCTCCGCGGTGGGGGCTTTTTCTATTTCCTTAAAGGTTTGCTCCAGTGTCTCCTGCGGAATCATATTCTCGCCGGGACGCTCCAGCAACAGATGGCAGGCTTCACGGACGCGCTGCGGCGGCATACAGAGCGCCGCGCAGTTCTGAAAGAAGGTGTGAACGGCAATCTGCATCTGCAACTCATCGGCATTTTGTGCTGCGACCGCGGTGGCCTTGGACAGTTCTGCCTGAGAGACATGGAAGGGTTGGGCAGTAACTGTGTGTGCTGTTGCCTTTATGGGAGCGCTGCGCCCTACATAAAAGGCGAGAGCTTTGGAATCCTCGCACAGTTGGTAGTCTTGGCGGAGTTCGGCCAGTGAAATGGGCTTGTCGTGGTAGATGATGACCGGGGCATCCAGAAAATATGTTGTGACCTGCCGTTGCAAGCGGGCAAGTTTCTTATCCAGAGTACGCCCGGAGGCTACAAGGCTTTCATTGCTGATCAACCCGCAGATTTCATCCTCATGGGTGTGCAGAAATACTTTGCCGCCGATTTCATCGAAAACCTCGGTAATTAAGTCGGTCACAGCATCCAGTGCGGGCACAGGATGAGTTTTTGCGGGAATTAAAGTGATGGTAAACAGCCGGACGGGAAAGACCAGCGGTTCCGGCAGCATGGAGAACGGATTGGAAGCAGGGGAGGACCCAGCAGTGGATGTTATCCATTGAGCGCAGTGAATCAGGCCATTCTCCTTTTTCTGCGCTTCAATGGCAAAGGATCGGTGGTCCTCCTCCGTCTGGCGCTGCTGCTGGACACGAAGCAAATCGGCCATCTTTTCCAGATGCTCACCGATGCTTTCCCCGTTCATATTGATTTTCAGGAAGTAGTCATAAGCGCCGTCCGTCAGGGCCGTGCGCACGGAATCAAAATCGGAATAGTTGCTCAATACCAGAATCGGGCCGGTAAAGCTGCGCTTTTTCAATTCATGAATGAGCGCAAGCCCATCCATGCCGGGCATTTTCAAGTCCGTGATAACCGCATCAATGTGCTGTGTCTCTACAATGTGCAGCGCTTCCTGCCCATTACTGGCTGTTGCCGCCAGCAGGAATCCGTTCTTGCCCCACTCCACGGCGGACTGGAAAGCAACCTTAATCAGTGGCTCGTCGTCTACAAGCAATAAATTATACATTGTGTTACCTCAACGAATGGCTTCATTTGGAATACAGAGAATACATTGTGTGCCGATGCCGGGGGCACTTTCAATCGTAAGGCCGTATTCATTTCCGTAGTGTAGACGCATACGTTCATCTACGTTGCTTAATCCGATGCCGGAGAAGCGCTCAGAATTTTTCTCCTTGATGGCACTGGGGTCAAAACCGCAGCCGGTATCGGAGATATGAATGGTAAGCAAATTCTCGCTCACGGTGGCACGGACGGTGATGGTGACAAAATCATCTTCATCCGCCGTGCCGTGCAGGATGGAGTTCTCTACAAGCGGCTGCAAAATAAAGCGCGGCACAGTCCAGTATCCGGCAGCATCTTCAATTTGATATTCCATCTCAAAGCGCCCTGCGTAACGCAGCTGCTGGATGTCGCAGTAGTTCTTCAGGTTGCGCAGCTCATCGTCAAACGGAATCAGTTCATCCTTTTTAATAAGGGTGCTTTGCAGCAGGGAAGAGAGAGCATCAATGCCGTGGCTGACTGGAGTGACGTGATTAAGTGTGGCAATCCACTTTAAGGTGTTCAGGGTATTGAACAGGAAGTGCGGGTTGATTTGATATTGCAGAGTCTGCAATTCCAACTCGCGCATTTTGCGCTGATCATCGCTCCAGCGCTGCGCCAGCAGACCAATTTCGTTGACCATGTTGTCGATGGTGCGCGCCAGAAATCCGAGTTCGTCGGGGCTGGGATCATTGATTTTCAACCCGATTTCCTCATCGCTTTTCGCATTGCAGGCGGCAACCATATTATCAATGGGGTGCATGACGCTGCGGTAGACAAGCAGTGTCAGGAACACACTGACAACGACCAGCACTGCGGCCAGCGCGATGAGCATCATATTGATGGTTCTTGTGCCGTTGGTAATGTAGGCCTGCGGAATCGTGGCCGCCAGATACACATTATAGGTTGTGTTGTATTTGAAAATTGTCAGTGTATCTACGCCGTTCAGCTCACATAAAAAGTTGTTTTCACCCGCCTGCCGATGCGCCGTGATCTGCTGGAAAATCGGGTCATCGGCCAAATCTTCTCCCAGCAGTTCCGCGTTCTGAGAAGATACCACATTGCCGGCGGCATCAATCAGCAGGAAGTTGGCCCCCTCGCCAAAGGAAACATCGGTAAATATGTAGCGGCTTAGCTGGGATTCGTCAATGTACAGCATGATATACCCCAGCGGCGTGCTGGTATGGTGCATATCATAGATTTTACGGCCAATGACAATTTTATCGTTGGCGCGGTAAGTGTGGATGTATTGCAGACTATCCTGTGGAGAAGCGGCTTCAATATTATCCAGCAATTCATTAAAACGCTGGGGTGTAATATCGTCATAGCCCAAATCGTAGATGACTGTGCGATCATTGGAAACGACGCGGATGTTTTTAAGGTGTGTGCTCTGAAAAGGAATTGTGACGATCATTTCACCAATACCGCTTACAATATCACTCGTAAGGGGGTGCCCATTATTGACAGATGCGACACCATTCTGTACAGTATCAGATACGGAGATGGAACCTATGTAGTCGCTATAAATGCCAAGCTGGGTAGACATATTATTATTGAGTAGTTCGATAGTTTGTAAGGCAGCCTGTTTGACCTTTTCGTTCATGGATTGGGTGTATGCACGGTAAGAAAAAATACCAATCGTGATGACGGGAACAAGAGAAATAATCAAAAATGTCACAAACAGACGGGTGCGAAGTTTGATTCGCCGCAACACATTGGGGGAAAACTCACGCGTCTTTTGTGCATTTAGTGACATATATAGGCCTCCGTTTGTGCAAAGTGACTACAATCTATCCATACATTACCTGAATTATAAGGGTAACGACAGAAAAAGTCAATAAAATCCATCTTTAAGTAAAGGGAATACATTTATCAAATCCGGCTTGCCCGATATAATAAGAGTGCAATCAGGGAACGACAGATGAGCCGCATCCCAAACAAAGAAGGAATAATTTTTAGGAGGAAAACCATGAAAAAAGCAATCAGCATGATGCTTGCCACTGCAATGGCAGCTACCTGTCTGGCAGGCTGCGGCAGCGCAGCATCTTCCAGCGCAGCAGCATCCAGTGAGGCCGCTTCTTCCGAAGCAACGTCCGCCGCTACCAGCGAAGCCTCTACCGGTGAGAAGACCTTTGAGAACAATGAACTGAACATCGCGGTGTTCGAGGGCGGCTACGGTTCCGCGTACTGGGACGAAATCATCAAACGCTTCGAGGATGCCTATCCCGGCGTCACTGTCAATATGCAGATCAGCCCGAAGATTGGCGACATCATCCGCCCGCAAATCGTGGCAGGTAATGTGCCCGACTTCATCTCGATGAACGACAACGACTCCACCGGCCTGATTTCCTCCATGGTTAAGGAACATGCACTGATGGATCTGTCCGATGTCTTTGAGGAGGGCGGCATTGATGATGACACCCCGCTGAAGGATCAGGTCATCGATGGCCTGCTGGATTCCGCCAAGTGCTCTCCCTACGGCGATGGCAAAATCTACATTGCCCCGTTTGATGCCAGCCCGATGGGTCTGGTTTACAACAAGACCCTGTTCGAAGAGAACGGCTGGGAAACGCCTGTGACCTGGGATGACTTCTTTGAACTGGGCGACAAGGCCAAGGAAAAGGGTATCGCGCTGTTTACCTATCAGGGCATCTACCCCGGCTACCTTGAGAGCATGCTGTGGCCCGCACTGGCTTCTGCCACCGGCATCGACAACATGAAGGCAATCGCCTCCTACACGCCCGGCTCCCTCAGCTCTGATGAGGCCCTCAAGGTCTTCCAGAACATGGCAAAGATCGGCACCGATGGCTACCTGATGGATGGCACCGTTGCTCTGAACCATACCCAGAGCCAGACTGACATGATGATGAACAAGGCTCTGTTCATCCCCAACGGCAACTGGATGGAAGGCGAAATGGCCGATGCTCCCCGTGCTGACGGCTTTGAGTTTGGTCTGACCTGCGCACCCGTTCTGGATGACGGCGAGGCCCGCTATGTTATGAGCTCCGTTGAGCAGTTTGAGATTCCTGCCAACGCCAAGAACCCCGAACTGGCAAAAGAGTTCCTGCGCTTCCTGTACACTGAGGATTCCGTTAAGCTGTTCGCAGAAAAAGCCAACGGCATCTACGCTCTGAAGAAGGCCAACGAGATGGTCAAGGGCATCGTTACCGATGGTGTCTACAACATGAACGACATCTATCAGGAAGGCACGTTCATGGTCTTCGGTTGGGATGCAATGCCCGACACCAGCAAGGTCGTTATCGCTGATTCCGTCTTCAATGTTGCCAGTGACGTTATGAATGGTGACATGACTGCCGAGCAGTGGCGTGACGGCATCGAGGCTGCTTTCGAGGAGATTGCTGCTTCCAAGTAAGCTGAATTGCTGAATTTCCACTGACCAAAGTAAGATTGACCCTGCCGAGTAAACGCCATGCGAACTTGGCAGGGTTCTTTTTAAGGGGGAAACTTGTTTGAAAAACCGCCAAAATCGCCAAAAAAAGGCGCAGCCGCTTCCCGTACTGTTTATCTGCATCAGCGTTCTGCCTGCCGTGATCCTAACTCTTATGTTCACGATCTGGCCTACGGTGCAGGCATTATATCTTTCTTTTACCAATGCGACCTCTCTGGGGCTTAACAACAAATTTGTGTGGCTGGATAACTATATCTATATGTTCCACGACAAATCTTTCATTCAAGCGCTTAAAAACACAGCAAAGCTGATGGCGGTTGTTCCCGTTATCACAATTTTCTGTAGTCTGGTGCTGGCATTCGTTTTGAACCAGTGCAAGCTGAAAGAAATGGTCTTGTACCGCACGATCTTCTATTTCCCGAACATCGTTTCTCTGACCGTTGTAGGTATTATATGGAGTTTTGTGTTCCACCCGAATGTGGGCATCGTCAATAAGATTCTCGGTGCTGTCGGGCTGGAGAGCTTGCAGCGTTCCTGGCTGGGCGACAGCAAGACTGCGCTTTGGTGCATCGCGTTCACGCTGCTGTGGCAGGCTGCCGGTTACTACATGGTCATGCACATCGCGGCTATGGACGGCATTTCGCCGGAAATCTACGAGTCCGCAACGCTGGACGGTGCCAGCGCATGGCGCAAGCTCGTCAGTATTACGATGCCTCTGATGAAAGATATTATCGGCATTACCTTTGTTCTGGCACTTTCCGGCACCATCAACCTGAGTTTTGTGCTTTCGCAGGTCATGACTGGCGGCGGTCCTAACGGTGCATCCAGCGTTCTGCTGCAATATATGTACACGCAGGGCTTTGTCAACGGCAACTTTGGCTATGCCATGGCTATCACGGTCTTTACGCTCGCCATCTCCGTGGCGCTGTCCATGCTGTCCCGCAAATTGACCGATGCTTCCGAAGGAGGTCAGTAATATGACACAAAATGAAAAAAGCAAAATCAGAGCAAAGGTCATCAAGTGGGTGACGCGCCTGTTCCTGATTTTGGTTGCCATTATCATGCTGTACCCTCTGGCGTGGAACGTCGTTTCTTCGTTCAAAACCAGTACAGAGTTTCTGACGGATCCCTTTGCATGGCCGCAGGGACTTGCATGGGATAACTACGTCCGCGCTTATGAAAAATCTAACCTTGCTGCCAACATCGGCAACTCGATTTATGTCGTGCTGGAAACACTGGTCATTATTGTGATCTGTGTTGTGCCGTGTTCTTACTGCCTTGTGCGGTATAAGTTCCCCGGCGCAAAGCTGATTTTGAACATCTACATGGCGGCCATCTTCATTCAGGCCACTTATATTATGATTCCGCTGTTCTTGCAGATGAACAAGCTGAACCTGCTCAACAGCCTGACGGCGCTGGGCGTGCTGTATGCAACCATGCAGTTCCCGTTTGCTATCTTCCTGCTGACCGGCTTCCTGCGCAGCATCCCGCGCGATTACGAGGAAGCTGCCATGATTGATGGCTGCGGTCCGTTCCGCATTCTGACGAGCATTATCATTCCTATGTGCAAACCCGGCATCGTGACAGTCTGCATGATCTCCGCTATGGCTGCATGGAACGAATACCCGGTGGCTCTCGTTATGGTTACCGATCCGACCAAGGCTACGCTGCCTGTCGGCCTTGCCAACCTGTATGAGATCCAGCGCTACGCTACCGACTGGGGCGCGCTGTTCGCAGCCCTCGTGCTGGCACTGATTCCCACCGTCATCCTCTTCATCGTCGGCCAGAAGCAGCTCGTGCAGGGCTTGAGCGTCGGCGGCGTTAAGGGCTAAATAAAATCGAATAGGTTAGGAGAACCGATATGCTGCCCCCAAAACATTGCAACATCAATTTAACCGGCCCAATACCCCGCTGGGATGAAGCAATTCCACTGGGAAACGGCATACTCGGTTCTCTTTTTTGGGGACCGATGGAGCACCTGCGCATTTCCGTGGACATTGCCGGACTGTGGCTGCGTCGCCGCCCGGAGGAAAAACTCGATAAAGAATTTACTTATGCAAAACTGGTAGAGCTTGCACGGAAAGGCGATGTGGCAGAAACACGCCGTATCTTTGATACGCCCTATGCCCGCCCGACACCTACAAAAATCCCCGCGGGACACTTGTTCTTGGATGGACTGCCGCAGGGCAGCTATCAGGCAAGCCTTGATTTGGGCACGGCGGTGGCATTCTTTTCGCAAAAGGGTACAACCATTCTGCGAGCCTTCCTCTGTATGGGGCGGCCTGTTGGGGTACTGATGCTGCCGGAGGCGTACCGGGATGCAGAGCTCACGGTGGAGCGCCCCTCTTTCGGGAATGGCACACAGGCAGCCGAAGCGGGCAACAGCGTGTCCCCCGGCAGCTTGCAGCAGCTCACCCTGCCGTATGCCAACCTCGAAACGGAGGACGGCATGATTGGCTTTTCCCAAAAGGTCGATGATCGGACTGCCTATTCGCTGCTCTGTAAAAAATGTGGTGCAACGCTGTATTATACCGCTGTGCAGGCAGAGAGCGTAGAAAAGGCAAGCCGACTGGCGAAGCTGGAACTATGTGCAGCGGAAGATATGGGTGCAGAGAAGCTGCTGCAACAGCATAAACGCTGGTGGCAGCAATACTGGGGCAAAAGCAGTTTGCAGCTGCCGGATGAAACACTCGAACAACTCTGGTACCGCGCCAATTACTTTTTGGCAGCGGGTTCCGAGCCGGGCAATGCCCCGATGCCGCTGCAAGGGGTATGGTGCGCGGATGACGACCGACTCCCACCGTGGAAAGGCGATTACCACAACGACCTCAACACCCAATTTACCTATTGTCACTATCTGACGGCTAACCACCCGGAGCAGGGGAAGGTGTTTCTTGATTATCTCTGGTCGCTGCGCCCGCAGGCGGCAAAGTTTGCCCGTGCATTTTACGGCACAGCAGGGGAGTGCCTGCCCAGTGTCATGGACATTGACGGCGGAGCGCTCGGCGGCTGGCCAATGTATTCTCTGTCGCCGACCAATCAAATCTGGCTCTGCCAGATGTTTTATGAATACTACCGCCTGACGGGGGATAAAGAGTTTCTGCGCATCCGTGTGGAGCCTTACTTTACCGCCACGGCAGCCTGCCTGGAAGAACTCCTCCAAGAAGGCCCGGACGGAAAGCTGGTTTTACCGGTCTCGTCCTCACCGGAAATTCACGATGATGAGGCAACCTCATGGCTGACTCCTAACAGCAACTATGATTTGGCGCTGCTGCACTATCTGTTCCACACTCTGGTACAGATCGAGTACCAGCTTGGCAACCCCCGCGGCTATTGGCATGCAATAGAGTCCAAACTTGCTCCGTTGAGCGTAGATACAGAAACCGGGCTGATGCTTTCACCTGATGAAACCTTGCAGGAAACGCACCGCCATTTTTCCCACGCTATGGCAATCGAGCCGCTGTGTATGCTGCGCTATGAAAATCCGCAGGACCGCAGCGTAATAGATGCAACAGTAGATCACCTTGTACACCTCGGTAGTGGGCAGTGGGTAGGGTTTTCCTTCGGTTGGATGGCACTTTTGCAGATTGCCCGCAGCAATGGAAATGGTGCTTTGTATGAGCTGCACCGCTTCGCAGAGCATTTCCTGAGCCGGAACGGATTTCATTTGAACGGCGACTACAAAAACAGCGGCGTTTGTGATTTCCACTATCGCCCCTTTACGCTGGAAGCGGATTTTCTGGCGGCACACGCAGTACAGAAAATGCTGTTGCGTTCCGAAAAGAATCATATCGAGGTTTTACCGGCCTGCCCGCAGGGCTGGAAAAATGAACCTGTTGCATTTCAGAATTTGCGGGCAGAAAATGGTCTGCTGATTTCTTATCAGCGGACAGCAGACGGCAAGCACAGTCTTACCGTAAAAGCAACACAGGACGGAAGCTGGTATCTTTGCAACACGCATTGCTGGGTCACCTTGCAGGCCGGACAAACTCAATCTTACCAATGGACGGAGGAAAACAAGAAATGAATACCAAAGGTCGTGTAACAATCCCCACCGATATGGACGCAGTACCCGAAACCCTCGCCCTGCTCAAGCGCTGGGGCGCGGATGCCATCCGCGACTGCGACGGCACCGAGTTCCCGCAGGAGCTGAAGGACACCGGCGCCAAGATCTACGCCACCTACTACACCACCCGCAAGGACAACGCCTGGGCCAAGGCGAACCCCGATGAAACGCAGCAGTGCTACATTATGACCCCGTTCTATACCGCTGCGGACGGTGCGCTGACCATCCCCCTGATGACGGGCATCAGCCGTGAGCTGATGAAGGTCAACGACCGCGACGACATCACCCGCTGGTGGGAGGTCATCGACCGCACGACGGGCGAGCCGTTGGATGCCGCCGCGTGGCATTATGACGCAGCAACCGAGAGCGTTGTCATCGACGCCCCCGCCGCTTACCACGAGTACACGGTCAGCTTTTTGGCGTACCTGATCTGGGATCCCGTGCACATGTACAACTCGGTCATCAATGACTGGAAGGATGTCGAGCACCAGATCCCGTTCGATGTGCGCCAGCCCAAGACCCACGCCTACACAATGCGCCGCCTGCGCGAGTATCTCGAAAGCCACCCCTATGTCAACGTTGTGCGCTTTACGACCTTCTTCCACCTGTTCACGCTGGTGTTTGACGAGCTGCGCCGCGAGAAGTATGTTGACTGGTACGGCTACTCGGCGTCCGTTTCTCCCTATATTTTGGAGCAGTTTGAGAAGGAAGTCGGCTACAAATTCCGCCCGGAGTTCATCATCGATCAGGGCTACTACAACAACCAGTACCGCGTGCCGAGCAAGGAGTACAAGGATTTTCAGGCATTCCAGCGCCGCGAGGTTGCCGGTCTGATGAAGGAAATGACCGACATCGTCCACGCCTACGGCAAGGAAGCCATGATGTTCTTGGGCGACCACTGGATCGGCTGCGAGCCGTTCATGCCCGAATTCCAGCAGTCCGGCGTGGATGCCATTGTCGGCAGTGTCGGCAACGGCAGCACCCTGCGCCTGATTTCCGACATTCCCGGCGTCAAGTACACCGAGGGACGCTTCCTGCCCTACTTCTTCCCCGATACCTTCCACGAGGGCGGCGACCCTGTGCGCGAGGCCAAGGAGAACTGGGTCACCGCTCGCCGCGCCATCCTGCGCAAGCCCATTGACCGCATCGGCTACGGAGGCTACCTGAAGCTGGCCTGCGAGTTCCCGGAGTTCCTCGACTATGTCGAGAGCGTCTGCAACGAGTTCCGCGAACTGTACGAGAACATCAAGGGTACCACGCCCTACTGCGTCAAGACCGTGGCTGTGCTGAACAGCTGGGGGCAACAGCGCGCGTGGGGCTGCCACATGGTTCACCATGCGCTGTACCAGAAGCAGAATTACAGCTATGCGGGCGTTATCGAAGCGTTGTCCGGTGCGCCGTTTGATGTGAAGTTTATCAGCTTTGACGACATCAAGGCTGACCCGAAGGTGCTGGACAGCATTGACGTCCTTATCAACGTCGGTGACGGCGACACCGCCCACACCGGCGGCAAGGTCTGGGAGGATCCTGATATTTCCGCTGCCGTCAAGGGCTTTGTCCATCGCGGCGGCGGCCTGATCGGTGTCGGCGAACCGGGTGGTCACCAGTATCAGGGGCGCTATTTGCAGCTGTCCGCGCCGCTCGGCGTGGAGAAGGAAACAGGCTTCACCCTGAATTACGACAAGTACAACTGGGATGAACACCGCGACCACTTTATTCTGGCCGACTGCCCCGACCACGACGTGGACTTTGGCGAGGGTAAAAAGAGCATCTTCGCGCTGGAAGGCACCGAAATTCTGATTCAGCGTGACAAGGAAGTCCAGATGGCTGCGCACGAGTACGGCAAGGGGCGCGGCGTGTATATCAGCGGTCTGCCGTACAGTTTTGTGAACAACCGCGTGCTGTACCGCGCCATCCTGTGGGCTGCCCACGATGAAGCCGACCTGCACAAGTGGTTCAGCACGAACTACAATGTGGAAGTCCATGCCTACGTTAAGAACGGCAAGTACTGCGTGGTCAACAACACCTACGAACCGCAGGACACGACCGTTTACACCGGCGATGGCAGCTGCTTCGATCTGCATCTGGATACCAATGAGATCAAGTGGTACAGCATTGAGGGGTAATAGAATGAGAACACCCGAAGAACAGATCCGCTATGCGGCCTCTATTACGCCCAGCCCGCGCCAGCTGGCATGGCAGCAGCTTGAATTTTACGCCTTTACCCATTTCGGCATGAATACCTTCACGAACCGCGAGTGGGGCGACGGCACCGAAGACCCGGCGCTGTTCAATCCTGACGCGCTGGATGCCGACCAGTGGGTCGCTGCGGTTAAAAGTGCCGGTATGAAGGCACTGATTTTGACCTGCAAGCACCATGACGGCTTCTGCCTGTGGCCGAGCGCCTACACCGAGCACAGCGTCAAGAACAGCCCATGGAAGAACGGACAGGGCGATGTTGTGCGCGAGGTATCGGATGCCTGCCGGCGTGGCGGTATCAAGTTTGGTGTCTATCTCTCCCCGTGGGATCGTCACGATGCACGCTATGGGCAGGGGAAACCGTATGATGATTATTTCGTTTCCCAGTTGACTGAGCTTGCAACAAACTACGGAGATATTTTCTGCTTCTGGTTTGACGGTGCCTGTGGTGAGGGCAAAAACGGCAAAAAGCAAATTTACGATTGGGAACGCTACTATGCAGTACTGCGCAAATTGCAGCCGAATGCGGTTTTGAATGTCTGCGGTCCCGATGTGCGCTGGTGCGGCAACGAGGCCGGGCATTGCCGGAAAGCAGAGTGGAGCGTGGTTCCCGCAGAGCTGCGGGATGCAGAACGCACGGCATCGAAATCGCAGCAGGCGGATGACGGAGAATTCTCCCGCAAAATTGACTCTCAGGACGAGGACATCGGCAGCAGAGCGGTTATCCGCAATGCAAGAGAACTTGTCTGGTATCCGTCCGAGGTGGATACCTCCATCCGAACAGGTTGGTTTTACCATCCGGAGGAGGACACTGACGTACGCACGGCAGACGAATTGCTGGACATCTATCTGGATGCCGTTGGTGCGAATGCAAGTCTGCTGCTGAACATTCCACCCGATACGCATGGCCGTATTGCCGCACCGGACTGCGCCAGCCTTACAGAGCTGGGTACTAAAATCCAGCAGATTTTTGCCAGCAACGTAACAGAAAAGGCGGCAATCACAGCTGATTCTGCGATTGCGCAGCATCCCATCACACAGGCTGTAGACGGTATGGCAAATACCTATTGGCAGGCTGCCTACGGACAAGAATCCGATACGATTACTTTGAAGTTCCCGAAGCCGCAGAAGGTTTCCTGCGTTGTTCTGGGGGAGCATCTTCCGACAGGGCAGCGAATTGAAAGCGGCGAGATTTGGGCAGATGGAAGCAAGGTTTCTGAATTTACGGTAGTTGGACATAAACGTATCTGCCGCTTCGCCCCTGTGGAAGTGCTGACGCTTACCATAAAGATTACAGCTTCTCGCACAGAACCAACTCTACGGCTGCTGGCAGTCTATCAGTGAGGATGTATGTGATGAAAGAAATTTTGACCGCGTGGCAATGGGATGGCCCAGTGTCAGAACCGATTCCCTACGGAGAGGGTCATATTAACCAGACGTATGCCATCACGGTAACGTCAGAGCAGGGGGCAAAACGCTACATCCTGCAAAAAATCAATACCAATACATTCAAAGACCCGGCCGGTTTGATGGAAAACGTCTGCGGTATTACAGATTTTTTGCGCGAAAAAGCCAAGCAGCGCGGGGCTGACCCGGCGCGTGCCACGCTCCATGTGGTGCCTACCAAAGAGGGAAGGCCTTATTACCAAGCTGCCGATGGCGGCTGCTGGCGTGTCTATGACTTTGTGGAGGATACTGTCTGCTTGCAGCAGGTGCAGTCCGCCGAGGATTTTTACCAGAGCGCCGTTGCATTTGGCAATTTCCAGCATCAGCTTGCCGACTACCCGGCCCATACTCTGCACGAGACAATCCCGCACTTCCACGACACACCCAAGCGCTTCGTTGACTTCCAGCGCGCCGTGGTTGAGGACCGCATGGGCCGCGTAGCCCAGGTGCAGCGCGAGATCGAGTTTGTCCGCGCCCGCGAAGCAGATTATCATGTGATGGTGGATCTGTTGGCGGCAGGCAAGCTGCCGTTGCGAGTTACTCACAACGATACCAAGCTGAACAACATCCTGTTCGATAAAACAACCGGCGAGGGGCTTTGCGTCATCGACCTTGACACGGTCATGCCGGGTCTTGCTGCCAATGATTTTGGCGATTCCATCCGCTTTGGTGCTAACCACTGCGCCGAGGACGAAGCTGACCTCACGAAAGTGAATTTCAGCATGGAACTGTTCGAAATTTACACAAAGGGCTTCTTGCAGGCAGCAGGGAAATCGTTCACCCCGCTGGAAAAGCAGACCCTGCCGTGGGGTGCTAAGTTGATGACGATGGAGTGCGGAATGCGTTTCCTTGCCGACTATCTGGAGGGAGACCACTACTTCCACATCAACTACGAACAGCAGAATCTCAATCGCGCCCGTACCCAGTTTAAGCTGACTTCCGGCATGGAAGAAAACTGGGATGCCATGCAGAAAGTAATTGAAAAATATTGCTGATGCCACTAATCTGCTTTTTCATTTTGCGGTTTGCGTTTTGCAGTAGAGTGCATCATGCAAAATCGTGTTTTCTCCTTCCTTAACTCCCGCGCCTAACAAGCGCGGGAGTTTTCTGTGATACAGCAAGTTGTATGTCCGCAGTGAGGCTAATAAGGCCATGCATTGCAGTTGATTTTTATGATATTGGAAACTCAGAACGGTTGATACTAAATGCGAATTGTTGACTAAAAATCGCGCCGACAATGCACTGTCGGCGCGATTTTATATGCTATGCAGTTTTCGATATTTGCCCGGAGCTTCAGCCTTATAGCGGCGGAACATCCGGTTAAAGTAGCTGGAATCACTAAAGCCGCAGCTATACGCAATCTCCGTGATGGGATCTTCGGTGGAGCATAATAGCTCCGCGGCACATTCTACCCGGTAATAATTCAAATAGTCAATAGGGGAGCGCCCGGTTATGCTGTGAAAGACCCTGCAAAAGTGTTCAGGGGTCATTTCTGCTGTGGAGGCGAGATCTTCCAAGGTGATGCGGCTGGCGTAATTCTTTCGGATGCGCTCTAAGGCCGCTTTCGTTTGGGCTGTGCTGCGATCATTTCGTTTATTTCCGGGAGAGGATACTGTGTACGAATGCTGCAAAAGGATTTGACCGAACAACTGCCACATCAGACCAATCGTCACAAATTCATATCCCTCCGGCTCTTTTTCCATTGCCTCAAAGAGTCTGTCAATCAGTTGGCAGGTTACGGAGCCAGCCGGTTGATACGGCTCGATTTGTGCGCCGCGTTCAAAAAGCGCATTGTATTTTGCCTGACATACGGAGCCGCTGCCGAGAAAGCGGTTCATATCAAAGACAACACACTCGTAAACGCAGTCGCTGGGGGTTCCGCCGTGAACGGCCCCGGCTGAAATGATGGCGGCATCCCCCTTGTGTAAAAGGTAAGAGCGTCCATCAATCAGCAGAGAAAACTCCCCGCTTAGAACCAGCATAAGTTCAAATTCCATGTGCCAGTGAAACGGCATTTCATAGCGTGGGTGCATTTTATCTACATAATAAAGCTCAATGGGAAAGTCAAAAGTGCCGCGCGTACTGCTTTCATGGGAAGCCAGAAACTTCATGGCAGGCATCTCCTAAAATATCAATATCGTCCAATATAATATCATTATACGCAAAGACGAGGGCAAATTGCAACAGTATAATACAAGTAAAGGACAAAATCCACTTTAGGAGGTACAAACTGTGCAAATCGAAGAAATCAAAGACCAAATCTGCGATGTCTGCCATAAAATGTGGCAGCTTGGCTGGGTCGCTGCCAATGATGGCAATGTCTCAGTTCGGTTGGAGGACGGAACTTTCCTTGCAACGCCTACGGGCATGAGCAAGAGCTTCATCACGCCGGACAAGCTGCTGCGTATTGATGCAAAGGGCAATGTGCTGGAAGGGGCAGAGGGCCTGCGCCCGTCCAGCGAAATCAAGATGCACCTGCGCTGCTACGAAAAGCGCGCCGATGTAAATGCTGTTGTCCATGCCCATCCGCCGGCAGCCACCGGCTTTGCCGTGGCACATCGCCCGATGGATATGTACAACATGATTGAGGATGTGGCAGCCATCGGTGCTGTGCCGCTGACTCCGTATGGAACTCCCAGCACGACGGAGGTGCCGGACGCAATCGAGCCGTATCTCAACGACCACGATGTTATGCTGCTGGAAAACCACGGTGCGCTGACGGTGGGCAGCGATGTCATCACCGCCTATTACCGCATGGAGAGTCTGGAACTGTGGGCAAAAATCACAATCAACGCAATCATTCTCGGCGGCAGCTACGATATTGACCGCAAGAATATTGATAAGCTCATCAATCTCCGCTCCTACTACAAAATTACCGGCAAACACCCCGGCTATCGCAAATTTGAGCGACGCGAAAAAGGTGAGCCGACGGACAAATAAGGAGACACCGTATGCTGAAGAACATTCCGCCTATCCTTAGCCCGGAACTTCTGAAAGTCCTCTGCGAGATGGGACATGGCGACGAAATCATTCTCGCAGACGGAAATTTCCCGGCTGAAAGCATCGGCAAAGATGCCATTGTGATTCGTGCAGACGGGCACGGAACCGTAGAACTGCTGGAGGCCATCCTGCAATTTCTGCCGTTGGATCAATACGTGGAAAAGCCTGTCGCGCTGATGAAAGTGGTTGATGGCGATCCGTGCAAGCCGACTATCTGGGATAGCTATAAACAGAAGTTGAACGAGAGCGGCAATGACCCGGCTAAAATTGAAATGGTGGAGCGCTTTGCGTTTTATGAGCGCGCACATCATGCCTATGCGATTATCGCCACCGGGGAAAGCGCAATCTATGCCAACGTACTTTTGAAGAAGGGCGTGGTGCAATGAGTAACACAGCAACTGTGCTGGCCTTCGACTTTGGCGCTTCCAGTGGACGTGCGATTCGGGCCGTGTACGATGGCCAAAACCTCAACTACGAGGAAATCCATCGCTTTGAAAATATTCCCATCGAAAAGGACGGTCATCTCTGCTGGGATGTGGAAACACTGCTGAAGGAAATTCACACGGCTATTCAAAAGGCGGGTACATTTGACAGCTTAGGATTTGATACATGGGGTGTAGATTTCGGCTTACTGGATACGGACGGTCATCTGCTGGCAAACCCTGTTCATTACCGCGATGCCCGAACGAATGGCAAACCGGAACAGGCCGCTGCCCGTATGCCTGCAGAAGAATTGTATGCCCATACCGGCAATCAAATCATGGTAATCAATACTTTGTTCCAGCTGCTGGCTCTGCGTGAGCAGGACCCGGAACTGCTGCAAAAGGCTGCGCAGATCCTTTTTATGCCGGATTTGTTTGCGGCTCTGTTGGGAGCCGAGCCGGTCTGCGAGCGCAGCATTGCGTCCACCAGCCAGATGCTGGACCCCCGCACAGGGCAGTGGAGCAGAGAAGTGCTGGCCGCCTACGGCTTGCCGGAAAACCGCTTCGCACCCATTGTTTCCAGCGGCACAGTGACAGGTACACTTGCAAACGGTGCGAAAATCATTGCGGTGGCAGGGCATGATACACAATGCGCCTCGGCCGCTATGCCGTGTGCCGAGGAGGATGCCGAACATACGGCATTTCTCTCCTGTGGCACATGGAGCCTGCTGGGAACGGAATTGGAGGCCCCGATTCTGACGGCGGATAGCTGCCAAAGCGGGCTGTCCAATGAACTCGGTGCAAACGGGAAAATCAATTATCTGAAAAATATCATCGGTCTTTGGCTGATTCAGGAAAGCCGCCGTGAGTACAAGCGCCGCGGGCAGGCATATTCTTTCGCGGAGCTGGAGCAACAGGCACTTGCCGCCGAACCGCTGCGCAGTTTTATTGACCCGGATGCCCCGGAATTTGTTGCCCCCGGCGACCTGCCGGGCAGAATACAGGAATTTTGCCGCAAAACCGGCCAGCCCGTCCCGGAAACGGTGGGAGCCGTAATGCGCTGCATTTATGAGAGCCTTGCTCTGAAATATCGCTATGCGATAGAGCAGCTCTCCGCTGTAACAGGTCGAGCATTTACGACCCTGCACGTTTTGGGCGGCGGTACAAAAGACCGTCTGCTTTGCCAGATGACGGCAGACTGCTGCGGCCTTACGGTAAAGGCAGGCCCGGTGGAAGCAACAGCGCTCGGCAACATTATGATTCAGCTGAAAGCCTTGGGGTTGCTGGACTCCATCACACAAGGACGCCGGCTGATTGCGGAGACAGAGGTCATTAAAACATATACCCCAAGCACACAGAACTATGCGGAATGGAACGCCGCTTATGATCGTTTCAAAACCCTATTATAATAAGGAAGGTGCAACTATGCTGTATCCTAAAATTGGTATTCGCCCTGTCATCGATGGACGCTGGGGCGGCGTCCGTGAAAGCCTGGAAAATCAGACGATGCGCATGGCAGAAAATGCCGCCAAGCTGATTTCGGAGAACCTCAAGTACCCCGATGGTACGCCGGTGCAGTGCGTGATCGGCTGTACGACGATTGGCGGTGGTGCCGAGGCAGCCCGCGTGGCAGAGCAGTTCTCTACCCAGAATGTTACGGCAACGCTGTCTGTGACCCCCTGCTGGTGCTACGGTACCGAAACGTTCGATATGGATCCCAACACCATCAAGGCAGTCTGGGGCTTCAATGGCACCGAGCGCCCCGGCGCGGTGTATCTGGCTGCGGTTCTGGCAGCACACGCCCAGCGCGGTCTGCCTGCTTTCTCCATTTATGGCCATGACGTGCAGGAAGCCAACGATGATACGATTCCCGATGACGTGGCCGAGAAAATCCTGCGCTTTGCCCGTGGTGCTGTTGCCGCAGGCTGGATGAAGAACAAGGCCTACGTCAATATTGGCGCTGTGACGATGGGGATTGCCGGCAGCTTCTGCGATGCAGGTGTTCTGCAAAAGTATTTCGGCATCCGCGCCGAGTGGGTGGACGAGGTCGAGATCCTGCGCCGCATTTCCATCGGTATCTATGACCACGACGAATATGAAAAGGCGCTGGCATGGGTGCGCGAGAATTGCAAAGAGGGCTTTGATAAGAACCTCGGTAAGAACCTGCCGCCTGTCATCACGAAGTCGAAGATCGTTCCGGCAGACAAGGATTGGGAGTTTATCGTCAAGATGACCCTGATCATCCGTGACATTCTATACGGCAATCCGCGTCTGGACGAGATGGGCTGGCATGAAGAAGCACTCGGTCGCAACGCTGTGGTCGGCGGCTTCCAGGGTCAGCGGCAGTGGACGGACTGGCTGCCGAACGCTGACTTCACCGAAGCTATTATGGCTTCTACCTTTGACTGGAATGGTCCGAAAGCCCCGACCCCGTTCGCTACCGAGAATGACACCTGCAACGGCATTGCCATGATGCTGGGTAGCCTTGTTTCCGGCTCTGCACCGTGCTTCCATGACGTGCGCACCTACTGGAGCCCTGAAGCCTGCGAGCGTGTGACTGGGCAAAAGACTGACGGCGTTGCCGCCAACGGCTTTATTCACCTCATCAATTCCGGCGCAACGGCTCTGGATGGTTCCGGTGCCTGTGTGGATGCCGAGGGTAACCACGTGATGAAGCCGTTCTGGGAGATGACCGATGCGGACATCAAGGCGTGCCTGAACGCCACCGATTGGTGTCGCGCGGACTATGAGTACTTCCGCGGCGGTGGATATTCCAGCCACTTCCGCTGCAAGGCAGAGATGCCTGTCACGATGCTGCGCTTCAACATTGTGGAGGGCATTGGACCTGTCCTGCAAATTGCCGAGGGTTGGACGGCTGATCTGCCCGACGAGATTCACAACACTATCGACAAACGCACCGACCCGACCTGGCCGACCACATGGTTCTGCCCGCGCCTGACCGGACAGGGAGCGTTCACCGATGTGTACAGCGTTATGGCAAACTGGGGTGCCAACCATGGTGTGACCGTTTACGGCCATGTGGGTGCTGACCTCATTACGCTGGCCAGCATGCTGCGCATCCCGGTCACGATGCACAATGTCCCTGCCGAGAAGGTTTATCGCCCCCACGCATGGAACAGCTTCGGCACACAGGATCAGCAGGCTGCGGATTATGCTGCGTGCAAGCAGTACGGACCGCTGTATCGGTAAGTTACCTGTCGTAAATATTCTGCCGGAAAGATTCTGACATAGCCCTTAATACCAGTTAAGGAGAGGTTTCCTTGGAAGCCTCTCCTTATTTTTTTCATTTGGAGGTATACAACAAATTCAAAAGATAAAAAGTACCTTGATGTCTCTTTTCTCAAAGTGCGGTTATATTTCATTGCCTATAACTTAGTAGGCTTTTCCTCTATACGGAGAACCGCATTATGAGTTTGTCGAATGAATAGCTCTGGCAATTCCACGCGAAAAAACAAATGGAATTACCGCTGCCATATGCGAATCCTGACGGTATATGCTCCACACAGGTGGACATATACTGAAGAATTTGCGTGTGTCAATTTTCAATTCGACAAGATTCTTTGTCGCTGTCGTTCACCACCAGTATTCCCATCGAAGAAAAAATGATGGGAGTACAGAAATGATAAAAAGAAACGATGGCATATCCGAGGATGATATATGCCAAAACCAATGTGCAACCTTAGTCAGGGCGTAAAGGCCGAAGGCATCAACATTGGTGAGATGCGGATGCTGGTTAAACAGGTGAGGAAAGGCCGTGTGACAATTGAAGAAGCAGCGGAAGATGCTGGAATGACAGTAGAGGAATTCAAGAAAGTGATGGAAAACACCTCTCTGCAGGCGGTCTAAGAAAAAACATATAGAGTAAACTGTTAAGCCCTACAAGGCTCAGATCGGTTCGATACCGACTGAAAGCCTTGTAGGGCTTATTTTTTTGCTTTTTTTCAAATTTATTTGTGAAAAATTTGTCCAAGACTTGACATCGGCCGGCTCTAGTGATACGGATTCCTTTATGGAGGAATTGAAAGAACTGGCGAAGGGTGACGATCGGATTCTCTTTACTGGGTTTGTGCAGGGAGCAATGCTGGATTTCGGGAAAAGTGCAGGAGAGCATTCCAGCACAGCTTAAAATGTTTTGATGGTGCGCGGAACGGCAATCTCGAAGAGATAGTAGCATCCTTTGACCTCGACAAGAAGAGCATCGACCGCCGCATCGATGCCTTGGAAAAGTCGAGACCGTTAGCAGAAAGTATAGCGCGGTCCCATGTGAACCTCCCCACCTAAGCCTTTCGGCTATAGATGGGGCTTCTCCGAGGGATGTGTCTACATTTTTCATTGGTCACCCTGCTTATCGTCGGATTTAATGTGCCGCAAAGCGCAGATATCGTCGCCCTTGGCAATGGCCTTGGGCATGTCAAGGCGGGCATCAAAGCAGCGGCCGATGCCGTGGTGATTTTTCCGTCCTTTTCCGGGATGTCTTTTTCGCTTTGATTCAAGTGAGATTCCTTTTTTATGCGCCGCAATGCACAACTAAAAATCGCCCTCGAC
>OLNU01000968.1_pt1 | contig 23832 bp, 29 predicted proteins | sample 1672241 | NCBI WGS metagenome assembly OLNU01 (sample SAMEA3136663, study PRJEB25190) | human gut metagenome | biome: human gut; feature: human-associated habitat; material: faeces | place: Austria | collected 2013 | reverse complement strand
TATAAGCGTGGGTTCATCATATTTGGTGTGGTATCTTTAACTATGGGAAACTCCCGTTTCCCAGCGGGAGACCGCCTGGCGCGAGATGTTGAGTTCGTTTGCGAGCTTTTCCTGCGACATGCCGGCGCGTTTGCGGCAAGCGGCGATTTTGGCTCCTATGATCATATGGAAGACCTCCTTTTGCTGGGCTCATTTTATACGAAAACCGTGGGAAAAGCCACCATGTCAACTTGGAATTTCCGCAATTTTGAGTTGCGGCGGGCGATTTTCGGGGAATTTTGCAGACTCTTTTGGGGAGAGGCGTTATTTTGCTTCGTATTCCGCGTACATATTGCGGACGTAGCGGGAGACGTTTTCGTCGTAATCGGGATAGGTGTAGCCGTATTTTGCAGCGAAATTTTTAGCGGCATCTCGAAAGAGTTCGTGGCAGGTGAAAAGCGACCGCCATGTGTTTTCCACAGAATCCGTGCGATACGTGGAAAGAAGCGCTTGCCACTGCTCTGCGGGGAGATATTGATCGATGAATTTATAGTTTTTGCCGACGCTGAACGTGAAGCCGTATGCGCTGCCGACCTGCCACGAGAGCATGCGAAGAAGTTCATTGCGCATCATCGCAAGCAAGTCAATGGCGAATAACAATTCGCGGCGACAGAGGCCCTTGACAACATAGGGCGTGATGTTCCAGAACTCGTTGCAGCAGTCGTCAAAGCTGCGGGCGCTAGGCTTTTGAATGTGATATTCTTTGTCTGTAGGGGTGGGCTTTTCTTCGACGCGACCGTCTTTATCGAGCAAAATCTCGCGCAGGCCGTCGCCATTTAAATAGTCTTCAAGCGCGGTGAGGGGCAAAATCGTGAGGTCGATCTTGTTGTAATCCGTGAAGAACATCAAGAAGCTGTACCCCTCCTCGACGGCGGGGAAAAGTTCCATGTCCTCGGGCTTTTGCATGATGAGGCGCTCGCCGAAGGCATTTACCCATGTGTCGTCTTTGGTGTAGAGCGCGGGGTCATCGACAAAATAGGTGACATCGAAATCCTGAAAACGGTCTTTCGGGATGTTTTGATTTGTGCGCGAGCCTTCCATGCCGACGACGCGGATGTGCGCGTCGTTTTCGGCACGTGAGAGGATGAGATTCATCATTTCTTCGGGGGTTCTTTGGGTCATGGCGGGCTCCTTTTTATCGGTCTGCATCAAAAACGATCCGGACCGTTTTGTTGAAGTCTGTATGTCTTTATCCGTTGTCCGTGATCACAAATGATGAAGATCACCGATCTTCATCATTTGGAAAGTGATCCCAAAAGTTTTCAAATTCTGTGTTTGTGATGGTGCCGCTGCTGACTAAAATTTCGTACTGCTCGCCCTGCCAGGTGTAACGTACCTCGGACGGGGTGTAGCCGTTGCGCAGGTAGAATGCGCGGCGCAGGTGGCGCTGGGGCTCGTTTTCGGCGGTAGGGATATCGAGCTCCAAGTCGGCGATGAAGCGGTTTTTCGGGTACAGCGTGTGCATGAGCTTTAGCGCTTCACTGCCGTAGCCGTGCTCGCGATACTGCTCATCAATGGCGAAATACAGAATGTGTGTGATGTCGCCGTAGGTGAGCAGGCTTGCAAAGCCGCAGAAGTTTTCGTCTTTGTCGTAGAAGCCGACGAAATCGTGGCCGTCGTGCCGCATGAGACCGCAAATGGGCGTGCGCTCGTTTGCGGGGAACGCGCGGACGTAGAGGTTTTCGGTGCGGTGAAAATCTTTAGAGTGCTCCGTGATCTTTTCCATGTGGAGTGCGGACATATCAAGGTTCCTTTCGGTGTTTTTCGGCAGCAAGCTCCATGAGCTCGCGCTCGGTTTCGACATCGGCGAGGGCGACGGGCATGCAATCGAGGACAGTCAGAATACGGGACTTGATGAACATGGCAGCGTCTCCCCTTTTTCTTTGATTGTAGCGGAAAAAGCACAAAAATGTCAAGCAAAAAGCGCGTATTCTTTTACAGTTTCTTCCTTTTTAGGGTGAAACTGTGATATACCGCGTATGTATGCGGCATGATATTTCCATTTTGGGGGAAATTAATATAGCCGTCTTCAACCGATAGGATAATGGAGGCACACTTCACAAGAAAGTGTGCCTCCAAATTCGTTTACAGGATTTTCTTAACCCCGGGGATCTTCTTCAGAATCCACGTTAGGATGAACGAGACAAGGAAGATGCCGAGGGTCAGACCGATCAAAACAAACGGACTGCCTGCGCCGTAGGGGTGGAGCTTCGTGTGCTTTAAAATACCGCGCACAAAGATCATGTGGATGAGATAAATGCCGAACGAACATTTATCAATCTCCAAAACGAACTTGCCGAAAACGCCGGGAGATTTTTCTTTTCGCGGTGCGCCGGTTTTGTCTGCCGCGCAGCCAAACAACGTGAACACGCCGATGGACTGGAGAATGACAAAAATGGAAGAATAGCCGTAGAACACGCCTGCGGCCTTTATGGTGCCGTTTCCTTTCAGCACGGTGAACAGGACGACCGCCGCTGTGCCGATGAGGAGAAACAGCAGGCCAAGCCCGCGATTCACGCGCCACACGCCCTGCCGCAATGCGTAGCCGCAGAAGAGGTAGAACGGGTAAATGGCGGAAACGCAGATATAAAACCCGACGGAGATGCCGAACGTTTTTAAAACGGGCACAAGTGACAAGAAGATGACGTAGACAAGCATAAGGTAGCGCAATTCCCCTGCCGTGCTGTTCGACGCGATTTTGTGGTAGAACGGCAAAAGAAGATAGATGCCGATCATGAGATAGAGATACCAGACGTGCGACCACGAGGTGCCGGAGAAAATCTCATAAAAGCCCGAAAGCAGCGTTTCGGCATTGACGGGCTCGTGATTGACGAGGATCTCCAATGCGCGGAACAGAAGACAGAACACGACGAGCGCGATGAGCATGCGCGGAATGTACTTTGTAAGGCATTTTTTCACCGTGACGGGGCGCTCCGGGTTTAAAAGCAGCGCACCCGAAACCATTAAAAAGCACGGCACGCCCACATCATGTTGTTGACGACGATGTTGGAGAGGAGGGCTTGCGTGGCAGATGCTTCCTCCGGGAAAAGGGACACGGCACAGAACACCGTGTGCAGAAGCACGATGGCAAGGCACGCCGCAGCGCGCAGATAAGAGAACGAATAGACGCGAAAGGTGTTTGCGGAAATCCCTGCTTCCGCTCTCATGTGGCGGCTCATCAGTTGAACAGCGCGCCCGTTTTCATTTTATTGTACATGGGGTAAATTTCCTTTCCGATTTAGGATCTGATGCAATTTATCCGTGCAAATTTATTGCAAAAGTTATCTTCTGCGGCTCCAGGTGTCGGGGCTGAGGAGGAGCAGGAGAGGGAAAATCTCGAGTCTGCCGAGGAGCATATCGAGCGAGAGGATAATCTTCGAGAGATCGCTGTAAATGCTGAAATTTTGTGTGGCGCCGACAAGCTCAAAACCGGGGCCGATGTTGTTGAAGCAGGACGCGACGGCGGAGAAATTGGTACCGATGGAAAAGCCGTCCACCGAGATGATGGCGAAGCTGAGCACGAGGATGACGCAGTAAATGGCGAGATAGGCGTTGACGTTGTCGCAGACCTCTTCGCTGACGGCGCGGCCGTCCATATAAACGGGCTGCACGCGGCGCGGGTGGAGCGCCTTGCGGATGGTGCGGCGAATGCTCTTCATCAGGAGCAAAACACGGGAGACCTTGAGACCGCCGCCCGTGCTGCCTGCGCTGGCGCCGATGAACATGAGCGAAAGCAGGATTGCTTTGGAAAACGCGGGCCACTGCTCGAAATCGACCGTGCCGTAGCCCGTTGTGGTCATGATGCTGACGACCTGAAACGCCGCGTGGTGCACGGCCTCGTAGACCGTATTGTACATGCGGCTGATATTGATGGCGATGAGAACGATGGAGCCTGCGGCGATGCCGAAATACAGGCGAAGCTCCTCGTTTTTGAACACCGCTTTGAACTTGCGGAGCAAGAGCATGTAATAAAGGCTGAAGTTCACGCCGAAGAGGAACATGAACACGGTGACGACGGTTTGCAGGAAGCAGCTGTACCCGCCCATGCTGCTGTTTTTAATGGCAAAGCCGCCGGTGCCGGCCGTGCCGAACGCGATGCAGAAGCTGTCGAACACGGGCATGCCGCCGAGCAAAAGACACACAATGCACAGCGCGGTAAGCAAAATGTAGATTCCGTATAAAATCATAGCGGTTTGGCGCAGGTGCGGCGTTAATTTATCGACGCTCGGTCCGGGGCTTTCCGCACGCATGAGGTAGATGCCGGTGCCGCCGTTTTTGCGCGCGCCGGGCACGACTGCCAAGAGGAACACGAGCACGCCCATACCGCCGAGCCAATGGCTGAAGCTGCGCCAGAAAAGGTTGCAGCGCGAGAGCGCTTCAACATCCGTCAGGATAGACGCGCCGGTCGTTGTAAAGCCGGAGACCATCTCAAAAAACGCATCGACGTAGCTCGGGATCTGGCCGCTTAAAAAGAACGGCAGTGCGCCGAACGCGGACATGAAAATCCACGAAAGACCCGTTGCGGCAAAGCCCTCCTGCGCGGAGAACATGCGGTTGCCGCCGCGGCTGAACAGCAAAAGCGCGCTGCCGACGAGCAGAATGAGACACAGCGACTCGATGTAGGCGAGTATATTTCTCGGCTCGTGATCGATGACGGCGATGAGCAGCGGGAAAAGCTGAAAAATACCCGTGATGAGCAAAATCAAGCCGACGGTGCGGCTGATACTTTTAACATTCATTGTGCAGCCGCTCCTTTACACAAAAATGTCGTTGAACTGCAAAACCGGCTGCTCGCGCGTGGTGACGACGATGACGGTATCGCCGAGCTGATAGTACGATTCGCCGTCCGGAATGACCGTGTTGCCGTGGTGTGTGATGCAGGAGATCAGAATATTTTTCTTTAAGCGCAGGCGCAGGTTTTTCAGCGGCTCGCCGATATACTTCGACTGCTTATTGACGATGAACTCCAACGCTTCGGCACGGCCGTCTGCAATGCGGTGCAGCGTGACGGCGGCACCCGTTTGATGCTGCATGGCGCGCACATACTGCACGATATTCGCGCTGCACAGCTCCTTCGGGCTGACGACGCTGCCGATGGGGAGCGTTTCCACCATGCCGGTCGTCATGATGCGGTTGACCTTTGTGACAATGTGCGGCACGCCCTTTGCGTTGCCGACCATGGAGGTGATGATGTTCTGCTCATCGATGCCGGTGAGCGTGACAAGAGCGTCCGTTTCGTTGAGACCCTCCGCCTCCAGAATTTCCTGATTGGCGCCGTCTGCGCAGATGATCGCCGCCTCCGGCAGCATCTGTGCGAGCTGTTCACTGCGCTGGGGGTTGTTTTCGATGATCTTGACATGGACGTCCGCGCCGATGAGCATTTGCGCGAGGTAATAGCTGACGCGGCCGCCGCCGATGAGCATGGCATGGCGGATCTTTTTCTGCGTGATGCCGAGGCGCTTCATGAGGTAGGAAAGCACCGTAACCGGCGCGGTGACGTAGATGTGGTCGCCGCGGCGCAGCATGGTATCGCCGGACGGAATGAGTGCGTGGCCGTCACGGATGACGGCGCAGACGAGCACCTTGCAGCCCAGCACATGCGGCAGGTGATTTAAAATGACGTTTTCGAGCGGGCTGCGCTCCAAAACGCGCAGCTCGACAATCTCTACACGGCCTTTTGCGAATGTTTCGCGCTTTAAGAAGCCCGGTAATTGCAGAAGACGGAAAATCTCCTTTGCCGCCTCGCGCTCCGGGTTGATGATGAGCGAAAGGCCGAACTCGCCGCGCATCATATAGAGCTGTTCTCTGTATTCAGGGCTGCGCACACGTGCGATGGTGTGCAGCGTGGGGTTCATTTTTCTTGCTGTAAGACAGCACAGCAGGTTGATTTCATCGGCGCTTGTGGCGGCGATGAGCACTTCTGCCTGCTGTACCTTCGCTTCGTTCAGCGTGGCCATGGTGGCGCAGTTGCCCACCACGGTCATGACGTCGAACTGCTGCATATCCCGTTCCAAAACCGCCCGATTGGAATCGATGGTCACAAGGTCGTGACCCTCCTGTGAGAGCAGACGCGTAAGCGCAAGACCCACTTTTCCGTCACCGGCAATAATGATCCTCATTTCTTTTTCCTTTCTCGAACCGCTTTCGGTATATCCCGAACCGAAAACTTCCTAAACACGTAATACTCCGCCCGGGACGACACGTTTCCCCTTTGTATCGCCATGGTCATACATGGGTAGTATACACCCAAAGCGGTATATTGTACAGTGGCATTTTGTCCGTTTTTACGGGGCGGCTTTCGGCGAGTTTGTAGAAAGTCTGCGGGAAGATGAAATCCACGTAAAAGCGCAGCCGGTGTGTTAAATACACGGCTGCGCTTTTTACTATCGGTAATATTTTTTGTCCGGGCGCGTGAGGGGGTGCTCGTAACGGTAAAAAAGATGCGGGGCTTCGCCGCACTGCACGACGCGAGATGTGCCGTCGCGCGTAAAGCCGGCGGCTTCAAAGAATTCGCGGGCGCGGCGGTTTCCGGCGGGCAGCCAGACCTTGCAGATCTTAAAGCCGCTGATGTAGAGGATGGCGAGGGCATCCTCTACAAAAGCGCGACCAATACCGCTGTGCTGCGCTTTCGGAAGGACACACAGCGAGAAAATTTCCGCGCAGTAGGGGGTGTCGGCATCACGGCAGGCGTAACGGCAGCAAAAGCCGACGACTTCGCCGTTTTGCTCTGCGGCCATGATGTACTCGAACCCGATCTTTTTATCTTCGAGCAGTTTATTCGGGTCAAAAAGCGCCGGAATATCTTCGGTCAGCGTTGTGCGCGCGATGTGTTTGAAAGCGGGCAGGTCTTCCCAATCGGCGGGACGGAGCGTAAAGCTTTGCATAAAATCACCTCGGCTTGACTACGAACGAGGCCGACGGATTTTACGGCTTCTCCCCCATAAATCTTTGCGGCAGCGCACCGAAATTTACGGTTTGCACGGCGGCGATGATGTCCTCTTTCCGTGATAAAAGGCTTGCGTCATCTATGCGCACGTCGTTTAAATCGTACGGGCCGTTGCGGAAATGACCGACGACCGCACCGTGGAACACGCCGTCGATGAGAAGATATTGCAGTGGGCCACAGTCATACGGCAAACCCTCTGTGAGGGATTTTGCAAGCGATTTTAACGCCGGCTCGAACGCTTTATAGAGCGGGTCATTGCGGTGGAGCGCATAGACGCTGTGAAATTCGGGCGCGGTGTAGGTTTTGAGCGTTTCTGCGTCTTCTTTTAGGAGATATCCACCGTCGGACTCAACCAAAACGTCTTCGGACACGAGCCCGGCTATCGCGAGCTTGATCTCTTTTTCGGGCAATTTGTAAAACGATTTCGCCATGGCGGGCGTGAACCACACAAAGCGGTGCGCAAAACGGCGGAGGACGATTTTGAGGGCTTCCGTTTTGGTATAGCGGTCGAGGCTAAAATCGGAAAAAAATTCGCCGAAGCGATACCAGCCGCGATCCCACTCGCCGTCGTACTGGTCTTCGTAGATGAGAAATGCCTCCTGCAAGCGGTGCAGGGCGGGCGTGATCTCCTTGACGAGCAGGCCGCTTTCCTCTTTCAGCTGCCCGATGGTGTACGGGCCGGACATTTCGATACGTTCTAGCAGCATTTGCTGCGTCATCGTCGCGTTTTTGAGCGGCTTGCGGTACAGCGCTGCGAAAAGCTCGAGGTCTTCGGGCAAGATCCAGCCGAGGTTGCCGCCCGCAAAGCGCCCTTTGATGAGTTCACGGCGGAACTGGCGGCTTTTATTATAGGCGAGGTCGTCGAAATCCGCGCGGAACGAAAGCGTGGGCGGTTGCCCAAAACCGTTCCAGTAGACATTCTGCCCGGGCTGGAGGTCGCGGTACAACGCGTCGTATTCGGTTTCATTCGCCGAGGTGAGGAGATGCTGGCGCTCCATGCGCAGGGCGCGTATTTTTTCATCGTACATTACGGTTTTCCTTTCGTTTCCGCGCGCCATATTCGGCACTGTTCCACGCGTGCGCCGTGCGGCGTATCGCCCTGCTCGGGATCGCATGTATAGCTCCATAACAACTCACAGGGCAGTTCCGGACATTCTCCGCAGTGGTAAAAGCCTTTTTCCTGACAGCACTGCGCCACAGGGCAGGCTCCGTGGAACGGGTGTCCGTTTGTCTCTATACAGCCGCCGCACCCGCAGGGCTCTTTATACGTACAGGTCGTGCAATGCAGTCCGCATCTTGAATCAATCATGTGTGTTCCTCCTAAATTATGATATTCAGATCGTAACACACAGAATATGACAGCGGGGTGTCATGTTTTATAGCGCTTTTTCATTTTTTTGATCGCAGAACGCATTTTCTTTACCATTTCGGGCGGGGCTGTCACCTGCACGTCGACGCCGAAGCTCAAAAGCCAACGCAGGGCGTCCTCCGGGGTAGAAAATCCCCATTCGGTGTAGAGCTTGCCGTCTTCCCGCGTGATGAACGACGCGGGGCCGTATTCTTCCACAAGGCGGTATTTTACGGCGGGCTCGTAAACGGCCGTGACAATGTAATCATCCGTCATGCTTTCGGTGCGGCTGCGGTTCGGCTCTTTTTCAGGCGGGACTTCACGCGGGGTGAAAAATTCATCGGTCACGTTTAAATTCCACAGGCGGCGGAGCTTATAGAGGCGGAAATCCTCGCGTGCGGGGCAAAAGCCGAAAACGTACCAGTCCCCCCAGCGGAACACGACGCGATAGGGCTCGACAAGCTTATTCGCCTCCCCTTTGGCGTAATAATAGTGAAACACGATGCGGCGCGTCTCTTTTACGGCGCGGCGGATCGTCTCGATCTTCTCCGCCAAGTCGTTTTTGTAGAACGACGCGAGATCGATCTCCATGTCCCGCGGTATATCGGTATCTGCGCCGAGCTTTGCGGCGAGCAGGTCGGATGCAGGGGCTTTGGAAACGCTGTCGAGCGAGCGCAGCCCTGTGAGGACGGCGGAAAGCTCCTGCCGCGTGAGCACGGCGGCATCGAGCGAAAAGCCTTCCATGATGGAAATACCGCCGCCCGCGCCCTGTTTGGTAAGGAGCGGGATGCCGGCTTTGCAGATGTCTTCGATATCACGGTTGATGGTGCGGCGCGACACGCCGAATTTTTCCGCGAGATACGGCGCGGTAACGTTGCCTTTTTGCTGAATGGTCGTAATGATGCCGATGAGGCGGTCGGTTTTCATTTTACGTGCCCCCTTTATCCACAGTATAGCACACCTATGTGGAAAACAAAATGAAAAACTTGCAATGCAAACGAAAATGTGGTATAGTACCTTAGAAATCAACAGGAACACGCCGTCTGCCACCGGGTAGGCGGAAGAACGTGCCCACAGAAAACCGATAGGTCTGCGCTTTTAAAGTGCTCAGCAGGTTTTCTGCGGGCACGTTTTGTTTTGGAGGGACTATGCGCAAATATCTTCGTTTTGTTTCCCAGAGCGTTTTGGGCATGCTGGGGCTTTCCGTCTACATTTTAGCGGACACATTTTTCATTGCAAATTACATCGGTGCGGACGGGTTGGCGTCTTTAAATCTCGCGCTGCCGATCTACGGTATCATCAACGGCACGGGGCTGCTCATCGGCATTGGCGGCGGTGTGCGGTACACGCTGCGGCACACGCGCGGCGACGAAAACGCAGACAGCGTATTTACGGCAAGCTTACTGATGGGCGCTGTTTTGTCGTTCATTTATGTGCTGTGCGGCGTGTTCGGGGCGGAGCATCTGGCAAGATTGCTTGGCGCTTCCGGCACGGTTTTACAGCCGACAACCGTCTATTTGAAGGTTTGCTGCCTGTTTTCGCCGTTTTTTATTTTGAATAACATCTTAACGGCGTTCACGCGCAACGACGATGCGCCCGGGCGCGCGATGGCGGCGATGCTGACGGGCTCTTTTGCGAATATTGTGATGGATTGGTACATGGTGTGCGTCTTGAACGCCGGTATGCTGGGTGCGGTGCTTGCGACCGGCATGTCGCCGATTTTCGGCGTAGCGATCTGCCTGACGCGAAAGCGCGGGTATCACATCGGGAAGCACCGCATTTTTGAGGAAATTCCGAAAATTTCTGCGGCGGGTTTTTCCGCGTTCATCGGAGAGTTTTCTTCGACGGTCGTTATTTTGATATTTAACTATCTGCTATTATCACTTGCGGGCAGCACGGGTGTTGCGGCTTACGGCATCATTGCAAACGTGGCGCTTGTGGCAACGGCGGTGTTGACCGGCGCGGCGCAAGGCGTGCAGCCGCTGATCAGCATTGCGTTTGCGGAACAGGACCGCAGAACGCTTACAAAGCAGACGCGGCGCGGCGTTGTGACGGCGGTTTTACTGGGCGCGCTGTTTACCGTGGGCGCTTTGCTCTTCCCGCAGCAGGTGACGGCGGTATTCAGCAAGGGCAGCGCGGAGCTGACGGCGCTTGCCGTGCCGGGCCTGATGCTGTACTTCTTAAACTATCTTGTGAGCGGCGTGAATCTGCTGCTTATCGCGCGGTTTGCGGCGGCGGAGCGCAGCCGGGACGCGGCTGTTTTATCTCTTTTGCGCGGCGTGATCTTAGTTGTGCCGTGTGCGGTGGTGCTTGCAAATATATTCGGGCTGACGGGCTTGTGGCTTGCCGTGCCGACGGCGGAGGCGCTTTCTCTGCTTTGCGGGCTTTATCTTTTATACCGCGAAAAGAAAAGCGAAAAAACAGCTTTGCAGGCGGCATAAAACGCGGTATAATCTTTTAAAAAACGACGATTTGGGACAAAAGGAGACCGACATGCACATTCCGAAAAGCGACACGCAGCACACCGAAATTCTGACATTTGAAGAAGCGCAGAAGCACCGTGAAGAAAGCGCCGTTTACGACCGCGAAAAATGGCTTTATATCCCGGATTTTTACTCCGAATACCGTTACATACTGGGTACCGCCGGTAAAAAGCCGCTCATTACCATCGGCATCAATCCCTCAACGGCGGAGCCGGATAACCTCGACAACACGCTGAAATCCGTAGAGCGCATTGCGCTTTTTAACGGGTTTGACTCGTTTATCATGTTCAACGTCTACGCGCAGCGTGCGACAAACCCCGACCACATGGATAAGGCGTTTAACCGTGCGCTGCACGAGGAAAACATGAACGCGTTTCGCTGGGTGCTTTCGCGCAGCGGCGGAGAGCCCGGCATTTGGGCGGCATGGGGCACGATTGTGGAAAAGCGCGGTTATCTCAAAACCTGCCTTGCGGACATGACGGCCATCGGCAACGCATTCCATGCAAAGTGGTATCAGGCAGGCAAGCCCTCTAAAAAGGGACACCCGCACCACCCGCTGTATCTGCGAAAGGACTCGAAATTGGAGGACTTTGACATGGCGGCATATTTGAAGGTGCTTTAAAAAACTTGAAAATTTAATTTTGACTATAAAAAACGCTCCTCACGGTTCGTAGATCAGTTGGAAGCCGAAAACGGCAAGCCTAAACGAACTTTGAAGGAGCTTTTTTTATGAAAACTTTTATCCCGCACGTGTATTTTTCCGCACCCGAAGACACCGTAGGCGACCTTGTGAACCAGATCCGCCGCGAGAGCGAGATCCCCGGCACGGCAAAACCGAAGCCGGAAATGAAGGACAGCGGCAAGAAATCCATCATTCCAAAAACGGTCGTTTCCGCTGCGAAAAGCGAGCTTGACCGCGTTTATGACCTGCTGACAAGCGGCGAAGACCTGCAGATGAACCCGGACGGCACGCTGAGCCCCGCCTCTGCCCCGAAAAAGCGCGCAAAGCCCGCGCCGGGCAGCGAGCCGAAAGCGCCGGTGAAGGCGAAAAAGGAAATCATTCCGCACACGGTGGTCTCCGCGCCCGAAAAGGACACCGTGGGCGACCTTATCGAGCAGCTGCACAAGGAGCCTGAGCCGCTTCCGGAAGAACAGCCCGAGGAAAAGGCAGAAACGCCGGAGAAGACCGGCGGCAAGAAATCCATTATTCCGAAGACGATCGTTTCCGCGCCCGTGCAGCAGTGGTACAAGACGAACAAGGCGCTTTATAACGCGGAGGTCGCCGCCATGCGCAAGGAATTCAACGACCCGAACATGCAGCCGCATTTTATGTCAGACGGCCGCATGTACTGGCTTGTGAAGACCCGCCCGAACCTCGGCCGCGGCTTTAACACCATGACATACACAATGAAGCTTGTCTACGACCCCGACCACCCGAAGGTGCGCTATTCTTCCTCCGTGAAGCCGTATCTTGTTTCGCCGACGCTCGGCGAATTGCAGAAAATTGTCAACATGCTGCCGCACATTCCGCTGGACGCGGACGGCAAAAAACTCATTCCGCACACGCTGACGGACAACCGCGGCGAGCGCTATATTTGCTCTAGCGACGTGGCGGACGTACATGCGGAGGACACCTGCACCACAAGCGCCGTGACCTCCTTCCGCTTTGCCTACCGCTGGCTGATGGTGTTTGAGCTTGCCATCCGCAAGCCGGAAGCATGGAAGGATTTTCAGGCGCATGGGAAGATTTAACGGAGGCTTTTTTATGAAACTCTTTTCGACCCCGCCGGTGCTTTCCGGCAAGAAAAACAAGAAGCGCAAAAAGCTTTTGAAGGCGCAGCGCAAGGCGTTAAAGCGCGCCGACCACCCGTTTGAATCCGACAAAGCTGCCGACTGCCGCGGCGTAGTGCTTTCAAACCGCGCGTATCTCTCTGTTCTGAGCGAGGTGTATTCCCGCGATCCGTTGGAGACGGGCGGCATTTTCTTCGGCAACGTGAAAAACGGCGTGTGGTATGTGGCGGAAGCGAGTGACCCCGGCGTTTACACCCTTCACACGCGCGCCCACCACGAGATGGACAATAACTACCACAACCACATTTACCCGGTGCTTTCGCGCTTATATCAGCACGGGCTGTGTCTTTTGGGGCTTTGGCACCGCCACCCCGGCTCGCTCGACACGTTTTCAAGCGACGACGACCGCACAAATCACAGCTTTGCCGAGGTCATCGGAAACGGTGCGGTTTCGATGCTCGTCAATCTCGACCCCACTGCGCGCCTGACATGCTATTACCTCAGTAAAAACGGCGGATATCGCACCGTGCCGGTCATGGTCGGCGACAAATACTTTGCGGGTACCGGCTTTTTGGAGCTGACAACATCTGAGGCGCTTTTAAAGAACAAAGACCGCCTGCAAGCTGAAATTTTTGACCCCGAGGAGGCTTAACTGTGGAAAAAATCATCATCACACGCCGTGAACTCATCAGACAAATTCCGGCTGACCTATCCGAACACGACAGAACCGTGTCGCTTTTAAACGCACTTTCCGAGCGCCTGCCGGAAAATACGGAAAAAGAGGACGTTGACTTACAGTCTGGCGACTTTGACGAGGCGTTTCGTTTGCTAAACGCGTTTGACCCGCGCACGTACGGCACCGTGCAGCTCGGCGAGAGCCTGCGCGAGGAGCAGACGGATACGGCAAAGGAGCACGTGGGCGTGCTGGGACTTTCCGACACGGCTTTGCCCGGCAATGATTATGTGGGTGAAGTGACCGGTGCGGGCAGCGCAGACACCGGCTACTACTACCTTTTGGCTACTGATGAGACCTATGCCGATACGTTCAAAAATCCCGACCACACCACCCGCGGTTTGATCGTATCGGGTACTGCATACACGGCACTTTTGAGTGAAAACGTGGTGCTGGCGGGCTACGATTACTTTGGCACCTATAAGGACGGCGGCTGGCTTTTCAACCGTTGCGACGAAGCGAAAAGCACGCTGACGGTGGACAGCTTTACGCTCATCCACGACCTTTTCAGTCGCAACACGGGCCTGTTTGAATCTGCCGAGATGCTGAAAAAGTTCGCCGTCATCATCGGCTGCGGCTCTGTAGGCGCACGCGTCGCTTTGGAACTGGCCCGCGCCGGTGTTGGCAAATTTCTGCTCATCGACGACGACATTTTAAAGCCGCACAACATCTGCCGCCACACGCACGGTATGCGCGACCTCGGCCGCTTTAAGGCTGACCTTCTGCGCGAGGATATTCTGAACATTGACCCCGCAGCCGAAGTGACGGCTTTCCGCGGCAAGCTGGAAAACACGCCGCTTTCTCTCTTTGAAAATCTCGGCAAGAACGGCATTGTCTTTGCGACGGCAGATGACAGAAGCGCGAATGCGCTTGCAAATGCGCTCTCCAGCACACTCGGCGTGCCGTTTATTGCCGTAGGCTGCTGGGCGCGCGCCCATGCCGGCGAGGTGTTCTACCACATCCCAAACCGCGGCATGAAAACCTACGGCGAGACCTTCTCCGCGCTTTTAAAGGACGCCCCGGCGCGCGACACGCACGGCGATTATTTTGGCGAAGCAGATGCCCGCGAACGCCTCCATTTTGAGCCCGGCACCTCTACGGACATCGGCTTTGTGACGCTGGTCGGCGTGAAATTCGCGCTTGACCTTTTGAACCTTGAAAGCGAAGCCTATACCCCGCGCGTTTTGAACGACTACACGCCGTACACGCTCATCTGCAACACAAACCGCCCGGAGATTGGCGGTGAAAACGCGAAGATCTTCCCGTACCCGCTGTACATCAGCCGCTCCATTCGCCCGGCGGGTGAAGCATGACGGACACGGACGCGCTCACGGTTTACCTGCGGCAGCTTGAGTGCATAAAGGACGACTGGGACGACCGCAAATACGCGGAAATCGAAAAAGACTGTCTTTTGCCGCTTTGGCAGCTCTGCCGCCGTATGCAGGAGACCGAGCAGGACATTTACGCGTTCATCTTCGGCACAGAGCACGAACTTGCACAGATAGACACCGACATTTATTCTTGAAAGAAGGCATCGTTATGGCAAACGGAAGCGTTGTGGTACACGACATTGATTCCCTTGAAAAATTCGGCATGGAGCTTGCGGCGCGCAGCGCGGAGCTGGAATCGCTTTATAATGCGCTTACGGTAAGCTGCGCGGCACAGGAAACAAACTGGCACGACCCGCAGTACGACCTCTTGCACGAGCGCGTAGAGCTGTACGCCGGTGAAGCCCGCGCACAACTGCTTGCGCTGAACGACGCGGTGCAGTATATTTCCGTGCTGGCCGCAAAGCTGCGCGCTTTGTGATATGAGCGACGTAAACGTATTGCTCTGCGCGGTGGACAGCGCCATGAATGCGCTTGCGGCCTTTGACCGCGACTGCGCCGATGTGACCACCCGCGTTTCGTTCGCGCTGGGCTCCGTGTTGGCACGCGTGGCGCTGGAAACCGAGCAGTGCCGCCGTGCGCTTGCAGACGCAGAAGCTACTTCCTATACGGACGAAGAAACCGGCAATACGGCAGAAAACCCGGAGGCCGCCCGCCTGCGCGCCAAACTGGACGCCTTGGAGGCCCTGAACGAGCGCTGCATTTTAGCCGGCGGTGCGCTTTCCGCCGCATGGGAACAGGAAAGCCGTCAATCCGAAACGCACGTAAGCGATGCTCTGCACCGCTGCGGCGTTTATCTGAAAAAGCTGAACCGTATTGCACTTTCGCCCGACCCCGGCAACATAACGGTTTCAAACCACGGTAACGCGCCTGTTTTCGTCTGTATTGTGGACAGCGCACTGTACCCCGAGACCGCCGAGCACATCCGCGTGGCGCAGGACATCGGCTTTCCGGATATACTGACGCTGGACCGCGGCGGCGCGGCAGAGCGCAGAAAGGCCTCCCTTGCGCCGATCAAGGCGAGCCGCATCTGGGACCGCGACGAATACCCCTGCGCGTGCTTTAAAGAGGGCGGCGCAGGTGCGCACGTGATGTACGTTGCGGGCACGGATAACCGCGGCGCAGGCTCTTACATGGGCTGGCAGATGCGCGGCCTGCCCGACGGCGCAAAAGTGCGCGTGCGCGTGATATAAGGAGAAAACTATGACCCCGAACACTAAGATTTTCACAGACCTTTTAAGAGAAAGCCGCGCATTTCTTACCGTTTCGGCGGCGGAATACGACGCGGGCCATAACGCTGCAGAAGCGTTTCGCATTCTGCCGGATTCCATACTCAGCGTCCTTGTTTGCCACTGCGAAACGGTCTCCTGTGCAGGCGGCCTGCTGCACCTTTACGGCGGGGGACAGCTTCTTGCCCGCAACACAAAAGACAACAAGCCGTTTTCTGAGCTGCTTTTCCTCGGTGACCTTGCAGACGGCGGCCTTTTCGCCGTCTCCCGCATCGATACTGCGGTTGCAAAGCGCGGCGAGATGCTGTTTCTCTCCCCGGGCGCGCTGAACTTTGAGCCTATGGGGATTGACACGGCGGAGTTCATCCGCTGGGCGCTCGAAAGCCGCGAAGAGACGCTGAAAGGCGTTTGGCTGACAGGAGAGATTTTATCGCCCCGCGCGCTCAAAAAGCACATCACCGCAAAGCTTGACCTTTTAGACCGCCTTGACATGCTGAAAACGGAGGGAGACGCATGAAATTCTTTCCAAAATCCGCAGACGGCTTTCTTTCTGCCATGATGATGGCGGAAAACGCGCTTCTGCGTGATTTTTCACTGAGCTGCCCTGCTTCGCTTTTTGGTGCAGAGCCCATGGAAAGCGCCAAAAAAGCCGTGAAAAGCTGCATGACGCTTTCGTCTTTCCCATGCGCACAGATGCTGAAAACAAACACGCGCTACGTGCACGACTTTGCAAAGCGAACGCTGACCGTGACGGTCAACGCGCGGTACATGAGTACCGGCAAAGAGGTGAACGACCTGCGGTGCGTTGCGGCGGATATTGCGGAGAGCATAAAGCGCGGCCTGCCGGAAAACGCCGACTTTTTTCAGGTGATTGCGGCTTATCAAAGCTGGCTGAAACGCTTTTTCGTCTACAAAAAGACCGGTGCTACGCGCGACCACGCCGCTGTGGGGCTCTTGCAGACGCGGCAGGGCGTGTGTCAGGCAATCGCCGCGCTTTCCATGGTGATTTTGCCGCACCTTGGCATTTTAGCGCGGTACGTTTGCGGCGAAGGCTACTCCGGTACAGATTGGGGCCCGCACGCGTGGAACGCGGTATGGGCGCCGAACGGCACATGGCACCAGGTCGATTTCACATTCGGCCTGCACCGCAAAACGACGCCGAACACGTTTACGCCGCCAGATGATCTTCCCTTTCGCGAGCTGCACCGCTGGGACGAAGTAGCGCAAAGCCCCGCACTGTTTCAAAACGTGCAGACCCTCGAAAACCGCCTGCAAGCTAAGACCGTTTTGCTGTTCGCGAACAACCCGTTCAAGGCCGAGATCGGCGGCGTCCCGATGCTGTTTGACGAACCTGTGCTGCAAAACGGCTGCGTGCGCCTTTTGCCGCTCCTCACCCTGCTCGGCGGCGGGTGCGAGCTGCTCGAAGACACGCTGCACATTGTGCTCGGCGGAAAAACGCACCGCATTCCGTGCGGCACGCCGATTTCAAACGGCTTTGTGCCGATAAACGAGGTCTTAGCGCAAAGCGGCTTTTGCACCGCAGAACAGCGCGGCGGGGTGGTTGTGGTGAATCTTAAACCATAACCGTCCTATTTTTTCAGTAATTCTGCGATTATAAAAAGGCAGCTAAACTGCTTGCGGATGATGATTATGATGCGGCAAAAGCAATCTTTAGTACTCTTGGTAGCTACGAAAACAGCTTCCATTTTTCTTCGTTCATTTCGGACACCCCTTATGTTTTCGTCTGCCCGCCGGAAAACAAAAAATCTTCCGGCACGAGCAGCATAAGCCCCCGAACGCGCGGTTCGGCAACTTTGCCATTCATGCGGAAGATTTCGCATCCGTCATTATTTTTCGGTTGATCCGGCAGACGCGCGCGAATGGTCGAATTGCGTGTCTGCGCGTTTACTGTACCATACCGCGCCGGGTTTGCCAACGCGTTTTTGCACGCGCCGACACTTGACATTTTCTCCCCCTCTGGGGTATAATAAGTTTTATGGGACACACCCGCTTTTAAAATGGAACACCGAGGTGTAGCGCAGATGGTAGCGCGCTTGGTTTGGGACCAAGATGCCGCAGGTTCGAATCCTGTCACCTCGACCAAACGAAAGGACTTTGCAAATTGCAGAGTCCTTTTTCGTTAAAGCCCGCAGATTTAAAAAATCTGCGGGCTTTGCTTAATCTCTTACAATCGTCAATTTGACGGCGCCTTTTGCAAATTACGCCTCCAAATACCGTTTCAGTGCGTCCATGCGGCGCGCGGCTTCCTGACGGCCTTCCGCATACAGCGCTTTTAATTTCGCCGTGTCCTTTTCCGTGTGCGAAACGTTCACGGGTCCCTGCGGGCGGATAACGAAAATGCGGCCTTCTTTCTCTAAGCGGTCGATCTCCCTTTGCTGGGCGTCGTAGCGCGTCGGAACGGCGTACAGCGCACTCAAAAACTTCGGGAAATGCCGGAAATACTTCGCATACAAATGCAGCATAGAGGGCTTTGTGTAAAGCTTGCGGTAGCCCTGCTGGCGCGTTAAGACCAGCACGATCTTCTCAAAGCCGTCATCGATGGCCTTTTGGTACGGAATCGCCATGGCACAGCCGCCGTCCAGGTACAGCTCGCCGTTCATCTTCACGGCTTTCGAGAGCATCGGCATACTGCTGCTGGCGCGAATAGCCGCCAAAATATCCGAACAAGAACTTTTTTCAAAGTATTCCGCCTCGCCGGTTCTTAGGTTCGTCGCCACGGCGGTAAAATGCTGCGGCGATTTATAAAACGTGTCAAAATCCATCGGCAGAATGCTGTGTGACAAATCGTTAAACAAAAAGTCAAAGTTAAAGATCTCGTGGTGCAGGATGAGATTATTTACGCCAAGATACCGCTTATCGTTCACGTAGTCGATGTTAAGCTTTGCGGAACGCCCCGGCTGGCGGGAAACGTAGTTCACGCCGGTCAAAGAGCCTGCGGACACACCGGTCACATCGGAGAAATATAAGTTGTGCTCCATGAAGACGTCCAAAACGCCGGAGGTAAAGAGCGAGCGCAGAGAGCCGCCCTCCAAAATTAAAGCACCGTTTTGCATTTTTAATTCGTCCATCACGTTTTCCTCCTTGACATATAAAGTGATATGTAAGTCTAAGTTTGCGCTTTTTCTAATTATAGCAAAATGCCTGATGCCTTTCAATGGAAAAAGAAGAAAAAAGCGCGCAAAACGGGGAAAAATCAGAATCGCACTTGCACACTTTTCATTTCTGCGTTAAAATAGGCAGAGCGAAAATAACGGAAAAGAAATGAGGATAAAATTTTGAGGATCCGAAAGAAAAAGTGGGCGCGCCCGGAACTTGCCGCGTGCCCGTTTTATGTGCACGAGCCGAAAACCGCCGCCGGAACTTGGGGCAAGCGCTTTAAAAAGCAGCAGCCCATCCATTTAGACCTCGGCTGCGGCAAATGCACGTTTTTGGCAAAGCTTGCGCACCGAGAAAAAGACGTAAATTTCATCGGCATCGACATCAGTGAAGATATTTTGGGCGTCGCCCGCCGCAACATTGAAGCGGAGTTCGGCGAGGAGCCCGTGGAAAACGTAAATCTGCTTTCGTATAACATTGAAAAGCTTGATACGCTTTTTTCGCCCGATGAAAAAGCTGCACGAATTTATGTAAACTTCTGCAACCCGTGGCAGAAAGCCGGCGACCACAAGCGCCGCCTGACCCACACCCGCCAGCTGAACACCTACAAAAAGGTGCTTGCACCCGGCGGCGAGCTGTGGTTCAAAACCGACAACACCGACCTGTACCTTGCAACGCAGCGCTATTTAGCGGAAGCCGGTTTTGAAATTCTCTGCAAAACGGACGACCTGCACAGCGAAGACGCGCCGGGCAACATTCAGTCCGAGCACGAGGTGATGTTCACCGCAGAGGGCATCAAGACAAAAGCCATTATCGCCCGCTGGAACGGCGAACCGGAAACGCCCGAAAGAGTTTCCACAGAGCAGGCAGAAAAAGTGGAAAACACGGCCGAGTAAATTCACCCTTGCGCTCAGGCCATACGTGGGTTATACGCTCGCCGTATTCGTGCTGCTTGAGGGGTTGCTGTACGGTTTTGGGCTATGGTGGTTTTCGTATCTCTATATCTGGGCGATTTTGGCCGTCGCCGCTTGGCTGTTTCGTAAAATGGAAAGCCGCCTCGGCTGGGGGCTTCTGTGCGGGTTTTACGGGTTGATTTTCGGCACGCTCACCGCGATACCCGTGCTCCTTTTAAGCGGCCCCGCGGCGACACTGGCGTATATCATCAGCGGCATCCCGTTCGACCTTATCCACGGTGTCTCGAACTTTCTCCTTGCCTTTTTGCTCCTGCCTACCCTCCGTCGCATCTTAGCGCGCCTGACGAGATCGCTAAACATGGGCACACTGTATTTTTAATAATTATACGTAAAAAGCACGCAGGTTTTGAAACACTGCGTGCTTTTGCTTTTGAAATTTTGAATTTATGCTCTGGTCAGGTCAAACCGTTTGATGAGACGCATGGGATAGGTGTAGATCTCCAGCGCGGTAACTTCGGCTTGGGTGAAGACATCATTTTGGAAGACGAGCTCGAGCGCGTCCTGCAGCTCCGTGATGCGCACAACGCTGAGCGTACAGTGGATGACGGGCTTGTCCTCCGAAACGGCGGAGAAGCTGCCGATGCCTTTGCAGAACGACTCGTATTTTTCGTGGAACGCATAGTAAAAATCGACAAAAGGCTTTGCGTGTACCGGGTTCAGGCACAGCACGGCGGTTTCGCGGTGCGTGGCATACGGCGGCAGAAGGCTCACAGAGCCGAACGTCAGCTTTTGGCGCGTGTGCTCGCGGACGAACTCCCCTGTCCAGTCGCAGAGCGCTTCGGCATCGAGATCTTCATACGCTGCAAGCGTGATATGCGGCGGCCACTCGGAAGACGCATAGCCCGCGTTTGTCATCTCGCGGCGCAGCGCAATCAGTTTTTCTTCTGTATTTTTATCAAAACGGGCAAGCACAACGTATCGGTTCATCGATCATAGCTCCTTTCAAGGCTTCTGTTATCCGAACAGGCGCTTTAGGTGTTCAGCGGAAAAAATGGGGTCTTTGTGCAGGGCATCGAGTGCCATTTCCATGTTTTCGGCGCTGTATTCCACCTGCTTGGAGTAGTCTTTCGTGCAGACGATGCGATCCCATGGGGTGAATTCACCGGTATCACGCAGGCACTTTGTGTTCATCAGGCAGATGAACCACACACTCACAGCGCAAAAGCCCACGCGCGCCGCGATGCGGCCGTCGGTCACACCGTGTGCAAAATGGCGGTACAGGAAATACACAAGCAGGTTTTCGTAGCCGCCATCCATATCGTCGAGATTCGCCTGCAAGCCGTTATCCTCCAAAAGCTGCACGTAATCGGGCCACGTTTCGTCGTAGGGCTCCATTTCGGTCATCATGTCAAACAGCGCGGCGCGGGTATCGGTCTCGTCGGTCGTATCGCGTTCGGCAGGCGACATATTGCCGAACAGCGTTTTCTGCGCCTGCACGCCGAAATCGAGCAGGCGGTGCATGCGCACGCGCAGCGGCAGAGAGCGGTCCTGTACAATGGCGAATGCTTCGTCCCGCAGATGGAACACAAGCGGATCCTCCGGCGCGTTCGGCAGCTCGCCAACATTCGTTGTGATGAACGTGACGGGATTTTTCTGCTCAAACAGCAGTCTGCACGCCTCTTCACAGCAAAGGCCCACGCCCATTTCCACGCGGCCGCCGAGCTCCTCATAAAAGCGTGGGTGTTCACGGCAAATCTCGCACAAAGCATCATCGCCAAGCTTTAAGATAAGCTCGCAGAGGTTGTCGTCATCGAGGAACGGGCAGCGCTCGTTTTCGCCGAGGCGGAAGCACACCGTGCCGTCCGGCAGGTCGCACAGCTCTTCGCGCAGGCGGTCGCCGAGCTCTCCTTCTAAATTTTCGTAATATTCAACGGTATCGGGATCAACGTCGATTTCCCAGCCGGCGCAGCAGGTATCGGAACATGCGGCGGCCGTGCAGTGAAACGCGTCGTAAAAATTCGGTTTGATAAATTTCATTTTGCTTTTATGTACTTTACTTCTCTTTCTCATCGGTTTCAGTCGGCGCTGCATCGGGCTTTGGCAGCGTGACTTTTCTTTCAAATATAGGCTTCATGTGCGTGGTGAAGATGCGGCGCTCCGGTTCCGGCAGCGCATTCCCCGCTTCCACGCGCTCAATCAAGAGCTTAGCGGCTGCCTCGGAAAAATCGATCATAGACGGCAGATACTGCATGGAGTAGCCGAAGTTCGGCAGCGTGTTGTCATCGTCAAGGCCGGTCAGGTACACGTCCTCCGGCACGCGCAGTCCTGCAGAATGCAGCGCTTGCAGCATAGTATAATCCCAGCCGCGCACAAAGTTGATGATCGCCTTCGGCGGGACATCCCGACGGGCAACGTCATGCAAAAACGCATTCAGCGGTTTCGTATCTTCAATCGGCGCAAGGAAAATATTCTCCTGCGGCACCGTAACGCCGAACTCCTTGCAGGCGTCCCGGAAGCCGCGCAGACGGTCGCAACCCGGTCTGTATATGGGCGGGTCTGCCATATACGCAATGTTGCGGTAGCCGCGCGTGAGCACGTCTTTTGTAACCTCATAACAAGCGGTATAGTTATCGATATACACGCCGTCGCAGTGGATTCCTTCAATCTCACGGTCTACGCACACAACGGGCGTGCCTGTGCTGCGGATGTGGTCGAGATACTCCTTGTTGCTACCCTCGTCGCCGTCCACGGGCACGATGAGCAGCGCGGCGATCTTATACGAAAGCAGATCGTCAATGAGCTCTTTTTCGCGCTTTAAGTTTTCGTCGGAATTGCACAGCAGCAGACGGTAACCGTACCGCTCCATAACGCGGTCTGCAATGTAATACATCTGGCTGAAAAACGGTGCAAAGATCTGCGGCACGATCACGCCGATCATGCGCGAACGGCTTTTGGAAAGACACACTGCAATAGCGCTGGGCGAATAATGCAGCGCTTCCATGGCTTCTTCCACGCGGCGGCGGGCGTCTTCGCCCACGTAGCCATTGTTGTTGAGCACACGGGACACCGTGGACTGCGAAACCCCGGCAGCCTTTGCCACGTCCCGTATGGTGGCCTTTTTCATATTCTTTTCTTCCATAACTTCTTTGCACGGCAGTGCCGTGCGTTCTCCCCTTCGAAAAATGATACAGGTAAGGTATGCGGCCTCCGTGCCGCATTTTGGGTGTTTCCTGCTGAAATACTCTAAAATAATATTGTAAGTTTTTTTAAACGGATTGTCAACAAATCCGGCGCAGAAACCGTATTTCTTAAAATCAAGTGAACTGACTTAAATATTGACAATCCAAGTTAATTCACTTATAATATTATTAAATAAAAATATTTTTAAGAAAGGAATTTTTTTATGGGAAAAGAACAAGAAGCTATGAATCAAGCGGAAACTATCTTTACAGAAAACTGTATTTCTAATGGAATATCTGTTTTTCACGGACGTATTTTCCCAGACGATTTCGATATCTATTTATTAGGCGGCTCTCGGGATATGATAAAATATTGTCTTGATAATCACATAAATTCCGTTTTTCTTAATTTTGAGTATGAGGATTATGGAGAAACTGAATTATTCGATTTTGACGATGTCAAACAAAAATTGACCAATTATTTTGAAGACCAAATCAATCTCAGAATTCGTGCGTTAGGCTTTGCTCTTCCTTATATCAAATTTGAATTTTATTCTCCGATAATGGAAAATGTTTTAAATCAATTTGAGAATGAATACAATTCTTTGCTTTACCGATAGTAATCTCAATCACACAGGGATTTACCTCTATTCCAAAGGCAAAAT
>OLNU01000959.1_pt1 | contig 23972 bp, 21 predicted proteins | sample 1672241 | NCBI WGS metagenome assembly OLNU01 (sample SAMEA3136663, study PRJEB25190) | human gut metagenome | biome: human gut; feature: human-associated habitat; material: faeces | place: Austria | collected 2013 | reverse complement strand
GTTGCCAGATCATCACGGTGCCCAACAGCATCCTGGCCAAGCGCAAGAACATCGGCCGCGACCCGTATGAGGTCTCGCTCGACACCGTGCGCGGCTTTGCCAAGGATATCGCGGCGCTCGGGTTCCATATCCTGCCGTAGGCAAAGGTACCCCCTCTCGCGACGTGCAAAATCGAGAGTATTCTGCAAGGTAAAGGCTTTTACCAGCCGGTTGAAGCACGGAACAGCCCCCGTTTTGGCTCTAAGGACGCTAAAACGGGGGCTGTTTTTGACTTTATCGCCTCTGCGGGCCTCTTTGGGACGGCTGGAACGGCGGAAATTGCAGAATACTCGCGATTTTGCACGTCGCTACAGGGGGGGACCCTTGCATTAGCGGTTTACTCGCACCGCACCATGGGGAGTGGTGGCCGTATGGGGCGGGTACAAGTAATCGGGCAAGCCGGAGATCGCGAGATAGGGGAGGCAACCAAATTTCAGGTATCGGTCGAGCAGCTCGTCGGGCGGGGTAATTTCTTCCCTCCCAAAGACGGCATAACTGCAAGTTTTTCTCAGTGCGTGAGAAGAACTTGCAAAGTCTGCAAGTTCTTCTCATTCGATGGGAAAAACTTGCAAGTTGAACGACGGATGCGGTGGATATACATCGAAGGCACGGATAATTTTGTCAGCGTGAGTGGGGTGCGACGCGAGCGGGGGCGCGCCACTCGCACAGAAATTTTCTTCTCCGGGACATGTTGCGCAACAAGTTGGGTTGCCTTGGGTCTAGCCTTAACGTGCGAAAGGAAAACGAAAGGAAGGAGACCCCATGTTCTGTCCCAAATGCGGTGCCAAGAACGCCGACGCGGCCAAGTTCTGTGCGGCGTGCGGCAACCCGCTTCCCATGATGCCTGGTGAGCCCGCTCCCCCCCCTCGGGGAAATCCGGTAATCCGGCGGTAGCCTCGGGTGCGGAGCCTGTCCCGCAAAGTGCTGCTCCCGTGCCGGCTAAGATGCCGGGTACCAAGAAGAAGGTCCCGCTCATCATCGGTGCCGCGGCGGCGGTCGTCGTGGTCGCGCTGGTCGCCGTGATTCCGGGTCTCAACAAGAACTCTTTTGAGAATGGCCAAGCGAACGGAACGGTTGAGTCCGGTTCGTACGAGCGGAGTGCCAGCGCATCCGATGGCAAAGCTTCCAATAAGAATCCCTTTAAGGGCGTCCAGGTGGGCGACAAGGTTGAGTTCGGCTCCTATGAGCAGGACGGCGACACCTCAAATGGCGAGGAGCCCATAAAATGGCGTGTGCTCGCGGTCGAGGGTAGCCGGGCCCTGGTCGTGAGCGACAAGGCGCTTGATGCCCATGCGTTTAACTCAGATTATGACAAGGGCAACGAATGGGAGTCGTCGGATCTTAAGAACTGGCTTGAGAACGACTTTGCTACCCAAGCGTTCACTGACGATGAAGAGAAAATCATCGATGGCGCGCCCACGTTGCTTTCCCGAGATGAAGCGAACGAGTATTTCAAATCTGATGAAGATCGGATTTGCTGCCCTACTAAATGGGCTAAGAAGAATGGTGCAGGCGGATATAATGGTGACGGATGCTTCTGGTGGCTTCGCTCAGTGCCTGATGGTGGCACCGGTCATGGTGCGGATTTAGTGTACGACGTCGGTCGCTTGGGTCCTGGCGGCAACAGCGTTGACATTACGTCTAACGCCGTTCGCCCCGCTTTGTGGGTGAATCTGCAATAACCCGCAAAGCGGAACCGCGTCCACTGCCTGCGTATAAAGAGATGGGACAAACAAGTCTGACTTGTTTGTCCCATTTTTGCGTTCGGTCCAGGTGATCGCGTCGGAAATGTTGGTGTAAGCGCGCCGACGGCTGACCGCCAAACGCAAGCGGCCCCTGTCCTAGAATCTGGAATTGCTACATAACACAGGTTCTGGGAAAGGACAGGGACCGCTATGGAGATATTAGCAGACGCGATGCCGGATAAGGCCGCCATCCCGAGGTCGACCGACGGGATGGTCGACATCCAGTCGCTGCTCAGGCTGCTCGCCGAGCAGGTGGTCAACGCCATCATGGACGAGGAGGCCGACCAGCTCTGCGGCGATGGGGCCAACAGCAGGAACGGCTACAGGGACCGCGGCCTCGAGACGTGCGTGGGCACGCTCAACCTGAGAATCCCCAAGCTCAGGACGGGCAGCTTCTTCCCCGAGGACGTCCTCGAGCGCTACCAGCGCGTCGACCGCGCGCTCGTCGCGGCGGTAGCCGAGATGTACGCCACCGGCACCAGCACCAGGAAGGTGCAGAGGATAGCCGAGAAGATGGGCATCGAGAGGCTCGGCAGGGACCGCGTGAGCGCGATCGCCGCGACCCTCGACGCCGAGATAGCCGACCTCGCGGAGGGGCCGCTCGATGCGCGCGCGATACCCTACATCTGGCTCGACGCGACCTACGTCAAGTGCCGCCGCGGGGGCCGCGTGGCTTCGACCGCAGTGGTCACGGCGATAGGCTGCGACGAGTCCGGCTGGAGGCGGGTGCTGGGGGTGTCCGTGGTGGACACGGAGTCCTACGAATCGTGGCTCGGTTTCCTGCGGAAGCTGCGCGACCGCGGCGCGACCGGCACCGAGCTCGTCGTATCCGATGCCCACGGGGGCCTGGTCAGGGCCGTAGGCGAGGTCTTCCAGGGGGCGGCCTGGCAGCGCTGCGCGGTGCACCTGATGCGCGACTGCATGCGCGAGGCCGGCTCCTGGCAGCTGAGGCGCCGCGTGGGGCGCATCGTCTCCTCGGTCTTCCGCGCCGGGGACGCCGCCACCGCCGTGGCCATGTACCACGCGGCGTGCGAGATGCTGGAGGGGTGCTGCCCGAGGGCGGCGAGGGTGCTCGAGGAGGCGGAGCCCGACGCGCTCGCGTACCTGGACTTCCCGCCGTCGCACTGGAAGCGCCTGCGCACCAACAACGTGCAGGAGCGCGCCAACAGGGAAATCAAGCGCCGCTCGCGCGTGGTGCAGGTCTTCCCGTCGGAGAGTTCGCTGCTCAGGCTCGTGGGCGCCGTCATGTGCGACCAGGCCGAGACATGGTCCGGCTCGCGCTACTTTTCGGAGAGGAAGATGGCCGAGATGCATGACGCCGCGTTCAGAATGGGTGCCGCGGGCGAGCACGACTGGGCGGAGCTGGAGAAGGCGGCCAGGAAGATGATCGAATCCAGCCTGGAACTTGCCGACAGCGTGGAGGCGGCCTAGGATATCAACTGATTTCGGATATCGGACACAGGGGCCGCAAGGGCCCTTACACCAACTTTTTCGACACTACCTGAACGGTCATCATAGAGATATCTGTATCAAGGTAATCGGAGAAACGCCGCAGGGAGCCCTCGGAAAAGATACTCACGATATATTCGAAGTGCTACGAAAGGCCCATCGCGACGCAGTCATTTTTAAGGTGTTCCCGCTTGCTTTCTGCATACTGACCGCAGAAAGGCTTCGCTGTGAAGTATTTAGCGAGTGGTAGCACTAAGAAGCTGGCCTCTAGCTACAAATAGGCACCGCGATCGGTTTCGGCCCCGGTGCCCAGCGCAATATTGACAGTGCCGTTATATGATATTCAGCCCCAACAACCCAGTAAAAGACAAGCTATTCCCAGCGGCAGTGAGCCCATGACACTAATCATGCTGAAGTATCTTGTGCTCCTCAACTGCATAGGCAGACCGCCAGCAACAAATCGACACCGGAGTCCACATCGGCTCCGGTGACGTAGTGGAATAACAGCGGTTCCACATTGCAATTAGAAACGGACTTTCTTACTCAACGTAAACAAATGACTGAGGAGCATGGGTCAGATCGGGATTGTATTCAGACAGTAAAAGCGGGTTATCGAAAAGCCTGACGTTACCGAGCTCAATAGCACAGGCTTGCTCAAGCCCAGAAAAATAAGAAAAGAAAAACTGTTCAGTAATTCCTGAGTCTTTATGAGTTTCTTCCCATAGCGCGGACGGAGTATCTTTGAGAACCTTTTCAACTTCAACTTCAGCAACAACGCGACCAACTGGAAGCGTCTCATAAATTACGATCGCTTCAACATCGTCGCGGGCAAACACACGACGCCGGTATTCATATTTTTTTTCACCAGATAAAATCCGCTTAACAAACTCGGATTTAATCGACAATAAAGCTTTCATCGACATTCCCCAGCGCCATTATTCCATCCATGTCATCCTGAGATATACGCTCACAAACAAGACGCCCATCATCAATAAACCCGCAATCCAACAATTGCTTGCGGTTAGGATAACGCTCCAGCGGGAAGTTGAACAGAAGGCATATTAACCAAGGATACCTTTTTGTTTGCCAAAAGTATCTCAATTTTTCTAACTTGAAAACCGTTTTACCGCGAACCTTTTTCAGAAAATCTACCTCATCCCTGAAAGAGTCAAGATTGATTACCTTAACTACAGTACACACTGACGTAACGACCGAACGATAATAAGCTGGTCCCTCATGGTCAGTAGTTCGATAAATGACAACCTTATCACCTGCCGCTAATTTCGATGCATTTGGAGAGCAGGATAGGTATATTTTTACAATCTCGTTCAAACATCTTTCATCAATTTTAGGCTGGCCTGACTCACTTGTTAAATGAACATCACCAAATAGCTTCTTATGATATTCGGGGCGTATGGACAATATCCAGCAGTTGCCCAAAGATCGGCTTACAAAGGGATAACGACTGAAAGTGTCGTCATCAGAACAGGGCCTGGTCTTGTACAAAACCTTTTCCTGCTCTTTGAAGCCCCAGTTGCTAAAGCCGAATTTCTTTAGCAACTTTGCCAGCGAAGAGGTATTTTCGTTTTCATGCATTGTGACGTAAACGAAATCCTGTCCAGATCTGGCAAATTCGCGTAAAGCAATTGCAAGCAGGCGCTTTCCAATTCCCGTATGGTGATCGAAATCAACCTTAAATGTACCAATCTTAAGACGAGGAAAATCCATCCGAGGAGTTACGCCCTCTTCAAGACCACGTTCTTCTTTAAGATAAAGCATCGCAATAAGATTGTTGCGCGGGTCGAATCCGAAATAAGCGCACTCTCCGTCAAATGCTTTTCTGCTGAACCATTCATCAAAACCAGCATAAGAGCATCTGAGGCTATCGAAAAAGGAGTCGTCCAGGTTTACTTCCGAAAACGGTAGCGGTTGGATGTAGTCGTCTTGAACCATAGTCTCAACCAATCCCTAGTGCATCATTGATATCAACGGGTCTTTGAAGTTTGGCAACCCACAAAACTTCAGGCCCCCCAACCGAAACGGGAGGAAACAAGTCATAGAAGGTTTCTGCATTAACCCCGGAACGTTCAATAGTCCGTTGATCGGCGACTCGGTCAACACACTCAACGTCACCAACAATAAAAGATCCGAGGAATGCGCCTGTCTCGCTATCCAAGTAGCATATAACATCGACTCCCTCTAACGAAGAGTCTCTGATTTCATATTCTTTTATGCCATTGCGAATCAAATTGAAAATAGATGGTCGAATTTTCAGCGTGGCTACCGTGCTCTTCGTCATGACAATCCAATCATATATAGGACGACCTATTCGGCGATCGCAAAAACTAAACGAATCAGAATTTCGCTCAGAAGGTTTAATAGAAAGAGGATAGCAAGGTAAAAAAGCAAAGTAAGAAAAGTGACGCGTTTCCGCGAAAACTCTAGCTGTAACGAAGTATTGCTGTCAGAAATGAGCCACTGATATACAAACATATCGCAGCTTTTTGAGTGCGGGATGGTAATGCCGCCTTTCAATCGGGGCTGATATTGTTCCCAAGCGATATTCTCCAACGGTCTCACCCTATAAGGCGTAAGAAAGGAATTTATCTCCCATTGCCGCGGAGCAATTACTGCAATATGCGTTTCGCCGATGTCGGTTTTCGATTCAACAAGCCTACGAACAACTGAACTCGGAAGACCTCTAACCTGATTGACGGCAATTGAGCTCATGGTACGAAAAGGAACGATAGGTCCTGTTATTACTTCTCTCATATCAGCGGGACCAGATAGCAAGCCATCAAGCGAAACAAATGGCAATCGTATTCTAAAGTACAAAGATGTGCAGTCGCGAGGAAGGACCGAGGGATCGTAACGAAACAAAAGCAAGGACCCTCCCTCCAGTTTATCGACAACCAAGCTGTCGTTATGCGAAATAGGAAGGATCAATAACGAATTATCACAGTCATCCGTAACAATCGTTCGGTCAAAACGGCATTTAGTTTCACAATCCTGATTAAATAAAACCTGAACGAATCCGTTATCACGAAACGAGGAAGTAAGGTCAACGACATCGTTCTTTTCAATCTCGAAAGGGAAGAAGATGAAAAACCCCGAGATATCATCCTTGTGAGGGATTTGAATACCAAAATCTATTTCAGAGGAATGTCTGACATCGGCCCATACATTGATTGACAAATCAATGTGCACCGCCGCATTACCGTCGTTTAGAATTCCAACGGCGAAGCTATCATACTTACGCTGTGCCAAGCCAATCTCCCCTACGCTAATCTAGATAAACCCGATTCAAGTTTAACCTTCGATATGCGCCAACCAAAGCAACGACGTGCACATTCATGACGATCACTCATGGAGAATTGCATTCGCTGTCACTCCCTCCTTCTTCTAACACAGCATATGTATCGCATGTTCCACAAGATAGTCCTGGCACCACAGTAGAAGGGATTAGCCGACGCAGAGGAAAAGTCCGTCTTGCCTTCGCAGTAGAGAATGTCGCCTGAATCAGGAGAGTATTGCCAAACCGCTTCCGCGACGTCTGTCTCCGATAGTCTCTAACGGAAGTATCCGCCTCCGGCTAGGACAAGCGAAAGCTCGTCAATAATCTAATGCTTTCGGCCTGCACCAAATCTTCGGGGCATAGCCAGCCAAGTGGCGACTAAAGCTCAAAGACAAGAACAACCCTGGATGAATAATTGAAGAATTCGACCACACAGAGTTTGACGTAGGTAGCATCCTCGAGGACTTTTCTTGGAAGGTCCCGACGTCGGGTATCGAAGAAGTGCAGCAGCCTCGTATTGGAGCTTCCTAGGTACGCATAGACAATCGAGCACGTGCCACAACGTCACCGGGTAGCCAAACACTCCCCTCCCCAACATTCCCCAGAAAATTCGCTGATGTTGACTGGGGTTCCCGTAAAATAAACCTAACAAAATATGTGCGGAGTGCTGGCCTGGAGCTGCCTTCGGACCCTGTTGGCTGCTTACCGAAAGGCTCCGCTATGAAATGACTCCTTTATTACTTGCTCTGCGCGATCGCGTGCACGTCCGTGGTCAGCGCGACGCTGCCCACGGCAGCTACCGCAGAAGCCATGCAGTCTCGGGCAACAGCCGAGCAACAGGCGCAAGCCGCCGTCACTACCGGCAATGCCGGCAAAGCCGAAAGCGGCGCCAACACAAATTGAATTAAGCCCACCCCCATCTGCTACACTACCAATTGGAACTAGCTCACCAGCACAACTCAACCAGCTGCACTTGTTCCGCTAACCCCACCCAACACCAAATCAAAAGGAGCAAATCCATGTCCCAGTACGATTACCTTGTCGTCGGTGCCGGCCTCTCTGGCGCCGTCTTCGCCAACGCCGCCAGGCGCGCCGGCAAGTCGGTCCTGGTCATCGACCGCCGCGACCACATCGCCGGCAACATCTACACCGAGGACGTCGAGGGCATCCAGGTCCACCGCTACGGCGCGCATATCTTCCACACCTCCATGAAGGACGTCTGGGACTACGTCAACCGCTTCGCCGAGTTCAACAACTACGTCAACTCGCCGGTAGCCAACTTCCACGGCAACATGTACAACATGCCCTTCAACATGAACACCTTCGCCAAGATGTGGCCGGGCGTCGTCACGCCGGCAGACGCCCGCGCCAAGATCGCCGAGCAGGTGGCCGCCGAGAACATCGGCGAGCCGGCAAACCTCGAGGAGCAGGCGCTGTCGCTCGTCGGCCGCGACATCTTCGAGACGCTCGTGAAGGGCTACACCGAGAAGCAGTGGGGCCGCGACTGCCGCGACCTGCCCGCGAGCATCATCAAGCGCCTCCCCTGCCGCTTCACCTACGACAACAACTACTTCAACGACCGCTACCAGGGCATCCCCATGGGCGGCTACACCAAGATGGTCGCCAACATGCTCGAGGGCGTCGAGGTGCGCTGCGGCGTGGAGTACAAGGAGCTGGTCGCCGCCGAGCCCGATATCGCCGCCAAGACGATCTACTGCGGCCCCATCGACGCGTTCTACGACTTCAAGCTGGGCACGCTGGAGTACCGCAGCCTGCGCTTCGAGACCGAGACGCTCGACGAGGCCGACCATCAGGGCGTGGCCGTGGTCAACTACACCGAGCGCGAGGTCCCCTACACCCGCGTCATCGAGCACAAGCACTTCGAGTTCGGCACGCAGGACAAGACCGTCATCACGCGCGAGTACCCGGCGGACTGGAAGCCCGGCGACGAGCCCTACTACCCCATCAACGACGCCAGGAACGAGGCCCTCTACAGGCAGTACGAGGAGCTGGCGGCACAGGAGGGCGACGTGGTCTTTGCCGGACGCCTGGGCGGCTACAAGTACTACGACATGGACAAGGCCATCGCCGCCGCCTTCGAGCTCGTCCGCAACGAGCTGGGCGTGGAGCCGACGGAGGCGTAGGAACCATCCTAAATAGCTGCTGGTTGCCAACAATACGGCACAGCATTTGATTTGAGGGGTGCGGAACAAAATCCGTGCCCCGATTTTATTAACAGGATCCCCTACCCGCAGTCTGTTACCGTAAAATAATCCCCAACAAAATATGTGCGGAGTGCTGGCCTGGAGCTGCCTTCGGACCCTATTGGCTGCTCACCGAGAGGCTCCGCTATGAAACGACCCCTTTACTACCTTCTCTGCGCGATCGCGTGCACGTCCATGGTCAGCGCGACGTTGCCTATCCCAGCCATCGCAGAAGCCATGCAGCCTCGGGCAACAGCCGAGCAGCAGGCGCAAGCCGACGCCACGAACAGAGACACAGGCGAAGCCGAAGACGGCACCAACACAAATGCGACAGCAGATACCGTAGAGGACAGCACCGCAACATCAACCGGCACCAACGACGTCAACGCGGAAAGCGCTGATGCCACCATCGCCGCAATCGGTACCCCCGCCCCATCCCTCCGCGCCCAAACCAACGGCACTCCTGAGGCGATCTCCGCCGCGGCAGAAACCGGCTACGCCCACTACGCCACCGCGAGCCAAAACGGCGTCACCTTCACAGTCTCGTGGAACGACGCCCCCGCGGACACCGCAACGACCTTCCACGTAACCCAAACCAACGGCTCGTCCCATGCCAAGGCGCGCATGGACGTGCCCACCTACTGGGACGGCGGCAGCCATGAAAGCGTCTGTGACCCGTCGCGCCAGGCATGGGCCAGCTACTGCAGCCTGGGCACCACGGGCCACAACTTTACCTTTGACTTCACAGCATCGGGCACGTACCGCATCTACTTCTACTTTATGGACAACGACAGAAACGATCCCCAAAACGACAAGGGCATCTACTACCTGCGCACCACGGCGGAGGTGACCGTAAACGATGCTGCCCGCCCAAGCGTCACGCAGATCGTCAACGACGCCGTGGCCCAGTGCAGGCAACAGACAAACGGCTCGGAATACAACATGGCGCTGTGGTTCCACGATTGGACGCTCGACCAGCTGGAGTACGACCATAGCCTCAACTGGTGCTCGGCCGAAAGCGGCCTCACGCGCCACCAGGGCACCTGCGAGAGCTACCAGCGCATCTACTCCAAGCTCCTTGACGCAGCGGGCATCGCCAACGGCCGCATCACCGGCAACGGCCACACCTGGAACGCCGTGAAGATCGACGGCAAATGGTGCCAGATGGACCTAACCTGGGACGACAGCAGCGACAACTGGTACGGAGACCTGGACCAGCGCCATCTGTACTTTGGCCTGACCGACGAGCTCATGGCAATCGCCCACTCCGACCACACGGTAAACTACCAAAAGGACGACTACGCCTACCGCTCGACCGACATGTCCAACAATTACTTTGTGCGGAATGGCAAGGCCGATGAATGGGCCGAGAAGTATGCCGACCGAATTCAGCAGCACCTTGATGCCAAGGAAGAGAACTTTTCTATTGACGCCGACAACCAGTCCTTCCCACCAAGCATCTCAGGGATTCAGAATGGAATCGTTGCTTATGCGATGAATCAGAGGGAATGGAAGACCGACAGCGCCAAAGCTGAGTTAACCGCGACTTCGAACGTAACCATGGAGTCCAATAGCAAATGGAGGGCCAAATACAATGTGCAGTCGGAATATAGTAATGAGTGCACAAAAGAAGCACTTCCCGACGGGAGATACTGTATAGCAAGCGTGCTGGATCCAACCAAAAAGCTGTCCTCAAACGCCGGTTCCTCAGCGTTAACTCAAGAAATTGTCGTTTATTCTTTTTCCTATGTGAAGGATTATGATTCCTACAGGATCACTAGAGGGACCAAATGCTTGGGATCCAAAGGTACGCAAGTCATGCTTCTTGAGCCCTCTTACTCCAAAGATCAACTTTGGCGATTAGAAGAAAGCGGAACAAACTGGACAATTAGAAACCTTGAAACAAATAAGGTAATCGATGACAAGTGGATGCAGACAAGCGAAGGAAGCACTGTATGGCTATACGAATACAACAACTCACCAGCTCAAGCATGGAGCCTAATCCCAATAAACATGTCGAGCGATCGCAGCATCGCTGACGGAAGTTATAAGTTATCAAGTCCTATAAGCAGGGAGATGGGGATTACTTTATCCGAAGAATCCTTTGTACTCTCGTCATCTCCTATGGAGTTGAAATTAGAATACAAAATGAGTAGTAATTTATATGCAATTTCAACGGGCAATAAATATCTAATTTCAGCGGACAACACAATCGCACAATCGAATAACTGCAGCAGCCTGAATGCCCTGTGGGTCATCTCGGAATCAAGCGGTATGTATACGCTAACCAACGCTGCGACTGGCACAACCGTTGATGATAAATGGCTTGATACGAAAGAAGGCTCCGAAATCTGGTTATATGAGTCAAACGGCTCCATCGCGCAGCAATGGATTGCAATTGGTGGCAATTCCTATGAACAGCCAATTCCAAACGCTAGGTATACAATTGAATCCACCCTAAAAACAAACATGTATATAAAATGCAGCACCGGAGGAACAATTTTGTCGTCCTCTCCTGATATATTAGATTTCTCGTTCGACACGTCAAGTGGAGCGTATTACATCAAGTTCGATGGGAAATACTTGACCTCAGATAACGGCCTTGTTCTCCTCCACGAAGAGAACGGCGATGCGAACCAGTTGTGGAAGCTATCGAAAACAGAAGGGAACTGGACCATAAGCAATACTTCAGATGGACGCTGCCTCGATGACAAATGGCTAGAAACGACAGAAGGAAGCACCGTTTGGCTCTATGAGTCAAACGGCACACCTGCCCAAGCATGGAGATTATTACAGAGAGAACCAGCAACACAAAGATAAGATTTGCTATTTACCCTGACGCAAAAGATGCTGAGTACCCCTCGTACGATTGAAAGTGGATACTTTGCGGCTTTAGCGACGACTATCGTTGCTTTGCTTTCTAACTTTGAAAAACAGGCTCGAGAAGAGCTCTTTTTCATATTCATTTAGGCCAAATCGCCATAGTAAAGCTAAAAGTACCGTCAAGAAAAAGAACGCTGACAGGACAAGACCAAGCCAGGTTCCCCGCCCAAATGGAAGATTCCAGTACAAAAGGGCAAATAATGCAATAACCGGCAGGGCAATAAGCGCAAGTCGCCCAATTTCTGTCCAGAATCGATGAATATCAAGCCCGATCTTTTTCAGATAGTACCAATTCATAACGAAGCCATTTCCGATGAGCATAGCGATCGCCGTGGAAAGAGCTGCGCCCACAAGGCCCACAACGTTAAGTAATACAATTGTCAACACAACATTAGCAATCGCGATGAGAAGATACATCATACCTCGAAAATAGTATTTGTTCACGACCTGAAGGATAGTGAGCCCGAGGTTCTGCACGATGTCAATCGTAAACGGAATCATCACGACAATAGCAATGAGATAGGAGATGTAATAGCCTTCACCTGCCCAAAGAGTCATGAAGTCAGGTCCAAGAACGGCAAAACCGCCCAAAACCGCGACGCACACCATAAAAGTAAGTCGTCCGACCTTGGTAAAAAGGTTGGAAATTGCTTCCATATCATGGTCGCGATGGTAAAGCTCAGAAACGTGAGGAAGGAAAACAGAGGCTATCGCTATACCGATATACATGTATGCCGAATAGACCTGCGACCCTACCGAGTAAACGGCTACCGACTCGGGGCCATACATGAAGCCAACAATAAGCTGATCGGTCTTCCAGAAAATCTGATCTGCAACAGTAACGAGAACGACGGAGGCGCTAAAGCCGAGAAGTCCTTTGGCCAGTGCCTTGTCCCAACCATGGTATTTCCAGCTCGCCTTAAGCACATTCTTCGAGTAGACCCTCTGCGCTGTTGCACAGAGGACATTCAGGCCCAGAACCACAACGCAGATTGCGACTGCGTAAGGGCACACCCTCGTCAAAAGAACAACGATTACTGGCTGCAATGCAAGCGAAAGCAGCTGGGTGCCCTTGAGGAAAAGAAAGCACTCCCTCGCGGTGAGAATCGAAATGTTGATAGTATTATTCATCGTAACTATACAGTTTACGCCCAGAATCATAAGCATTATACAGCACTCATCGAGCTGCGGCCCGGTGAAGGATGCTGCATAGACGTTTCTGAACACAATCGCCAAGATGCCCATTACGGCCATTGTTGCTACGGACATTACGAGATATATGCGCTTCGCGATGGCGAGCGTGTTCTCCATCTTAAGGCCATCGCCCTCAGCCATGTACATGCAGTAGTATCTACCAACACCAGCAGCAAGCACGCTGTTGATGGAGACGATATAAGCCATCACCGAACCAATGAGCTGGTAAATTCCGTATTCACTTTGCCCAATGCAGGACAGCAAGATAGGAACATAAATTAGCTGAACTACAATCTGAACGACCGTGTAAGCGTATGAAATTATTACCCCCACACGACGGCCCGAGTTACAAGACATAATCCAAATCCAATCCGTGTTGATTGCCGAAACGAAAGACTCACTAAAGAGACTCTTTTATGCGACAAGCAAAAATGAATAGCCGCGGTGAAAAATTGAGCAGTTTGTATTTGAGACGCAGCTCTCTACTCAGTGACTCTAATCCATCAGAGCAGCTAAGCAATTCAGCACGAAGTCTATTAAAATCGTACCCTAGTCCACTTTCCCTACCACATTTCGACAATGCCATCAAGGTGAACAACACGTAAGACGAGTACGCTGGATCTGATCTACCAAGACCTAATTCCGAAAGATATATTTCTTTGGCAACGCGTTGAGCGCCGAGCAATTTTTCGGTAGTCTGATTATTGACTGCAGAATCTTTGCGGTCTACCACATAGCAATAGAGGGCGGCATCGACAGAAACAACCTTCTCAACCCTGAGCCATAAACGATAGAAAAACTGCCTATCCTCCAAAAGGCTAAGTGACTCATCGAAACGCAAATCGACGCAAAGACTTTTCCTAAATACATGCGAATGAGGGTAAAGGCCGTCTCCAAGAAGCAAGGGACCATCCTTCGGCCCACGTCCAAGATAGGGCGCGGGCAACAGCCCAATTACATCACCGCTTACGCTGACTTTATCCTCAGCAAAGCAAAGCAAGTCGATTTCAGAATCTGCTATAGCGTCGAGAACAACGCGGAGGGCCCCGTCAGGAACCCAATCATCGCTGTCAACAAACCATATATACTCGCCTGAAGCCTTCTCCAGGCCAAAATTACGGGCAGCAGATACACCCTTGTTAGCCTGATGTAGAACAGTTACCTTCGGGTCTTCCCCATACACGTCGCATAGTTCACCTGACAAATCCGATGACCCGTCGTCAACGAGCACAAGCTCGCAGGCGTCATCCATCTGAGGTAGAAGTGAACCGACACAACGTGGGAGTTGTTCTTCGGTGTTGTAGACGGGAACAACAACGGATAGCTTCTTTACACACGCGCCTGTCACATCCGCCTCGCAAACCTAGGGTCATCGAGCTTTGAAATACCATCTGTGCAGTCAGATCTGACCTGCCGACAAGATACGCTCAGGGAGACAGAAACTATCGCAAGCGCGAAATAGAAGGCGATGCCGAAAGAAACCTCGACAAGAGAAGTGAGAATCGTTCCATAAAGTACTCCTATAAGGGAAAGAGCCTTCTCGTTTCGCTCCCCCTTTTCACCAAGTACACCATGGACCATAAGGCCGAAAGACGCAACACCCACCAGACCATACATAACAGCAATGTCCGCGATACCATTTTGCGCGTTGCCCCAACCGACAACACGCTCAACAATATTGTTGCCATAGCCAAATCCGACGAAAGGGCTAGTGCCGATGATAGTGCCCAGACTATCGTAAATCGGCGTTCTTCCGGTCATGGTCAAGCTTCGGCCAAGAACGTCCTGAATGAAACTCTGGACATAGGGGTTTTGAAGCATCATGCCCGAACCGAAGAAAACGATATTTGCAATCGCGAGAACACCGATAAAGACCGCACCCTTCGAGCAAATGTCTTTTACCTTCGTAGGAATGGCAACAACAACTGCAACGGCAAGCAGAAAACCTAGAAGAGCAGTCATTGCGCTTGCCTTGACAAGAACAAGCACCGTCTCAGCAACAAAGGCCCAAAAAATACCCCAATTATAGATAACGTAGCCATGACGCTCCGCCAACAGAGTCCCATAGATAACAACGAGCAGAGAGTGAATATCACCCGTAGAGAACTTGTTGCCGATAAGGTAAGAACTGACAGAATTATTCACGTGAGCAGTAAAAACAAAGAGATCGTTTACGAGGCACATCAACAGAAGCGGCCAAAACAGCGCGCTTAATGCACCATAAAGCCCGTATCTCTCTTTTAGCTGAGCAAAGCCAAGGAATAGCGCTACGGCATTTAGACCCAAAATTGCCGCATACAGTGCATTCTGAGGTCCTCCACCGGCAAATAACGTGCAGCCAGTGATGACAAAGGCAAATTGCAAAACCCAACCAATGCCAGGGACTTTAGGAATCGAGCGGTAGCAAATGATTAACAGGAGCGCTATCGCGCCGCAACGAACGCTCTGTGCCAAAGTAGTGGGTAAAAAAGCAAATTTATACACTGATAGAATCATAAGCACGACAATGCTAAAGCGATCCAGCGATTCTTCAGCGTTATATCTCGGCAGTTTCATCTGTGTCGACTTTGAAATCAAGATTCTGCCCTCTTCAGTCTAGCAATCATCTAGAAATTCTCCAAAGCTTTCGTAGACCCTAGTATTCTTCATCCACTCCAAGCTCTCATCCCGCGTCCCCATCAGCCTCGTCTGCGACTCATGCACACCGCAGAGATGCTCGGGATCCGCGAACAGCGGGAAGTACTCGCGAATCTCCTCTGGCTTGGGATCGCGATCCAGCTTCGTCCGGAAGCAACGCACATACTCCTTGGCCTCCTCGACCTGTACGGCAGCACGCTTCTCCCGGTAGTGCTCGAGCGAGCAAATCCGCCGAGCGGGCACCCCCCCCCAAACCGAATCTCCCTCGACATGGCCGCTCACCACAGCATGGGCACCGATGATCACGTTATCCTCAATAGTCGTACCGCACAGAATGGTGGCACCCCATCCAACGAAAACGTTATTGCCGATGGTAACCGGCTTTTCGTTACCCAGAATCTCCCCAGTCTTACCCTTTACAACAGACCAACTGAAGTCATGAGTCAGGATGGTGATCGGTCCGGTGAGATTAACGTGATCCCCGATGGTCAAAAGGTGTGGATCGGTCACGTCAACATGCGTTTCTCCCGGACAATGGAACGTAACGTCCTCCCCGATCGCAACGCCGCGCGAACGCAGGTACTTCAAATATCCCTCGTTGCTCACGAAGAGCTTGTTGTAAACCTTCCTCACCACGTCTTTTAAAGCCATGCTCCCGCCTCCAATCTAGAAAACCCCATGCGCAGCCGCGACATAGAGAACGTTCGCGGCACGCCGCATCAGCAGCTCCACGAAGGCCCTCTGCGCAAAGCCGAGCCTCTCGCATGGGTAATCTTTTATCACCTTGAGCAGGCGCTCGTCGCCCGCCATCTTCCGTATAGCATCGCAGGCATCGCGGCGGGTCTTGCCGCTCACGCGGGACACCTCCTGTGAGATACACATCTTCATATAGATGAATAGCGTCTTCTTCAGCCTCAGCACACAGTCCGCCTCTGCGGGTGAGTCCTCCACGAGCTGAAGGGCATAGTCGTAGAAGTACAGGCATGCCTCGAAACGGTCTGGTCTGTATGAGGTAGTGAGTGACGAAAGGTTGGTGCGGTACGAATACCCCACGCAGCTCGTCGTAGCCACTTTGCTACAAGTCCGCAGGTACCTGTATTTAAAGACAAAATCCTCGCTGATTACCTCGCGCTCCGAGGGGAAGCGCAGAGAGTGTTCGTCTATGTTCGTTTTTTTGAACAAAGACGAACATGCCGACATCGGGATCGAATCGGACGCCTCGGGGGCGCTGCCGCACACGCGGGGGACAAGCCCCGTCACCAGCTTGTCACCTTCCCACACGACATCCTCAAGCTTGAACTCGAACTGGGGATTTCCCGCGCCATCGCGCTTAGTGAACCCGCCTAGCACGCAGTCCGCCCCGGTATCCTCGATGGCGCGGGCGAACGTCGCGACCATGCCGGGCTCAAGCCAGTCATCGGAGTCGACAAACATCACGTGCGTGGTCTCGGGGCGCAGGCTGTCGAGCCCTGTGTTGCGCGCGAAACCCAGCCCCGCGTTTTCCTTATGCACTGTCCGAACGCGATTGTTTTTGGAGGAGAGTCGATCGCACAGCTCGCCCGACCCGTCGGTCGAACCGTCGTCGACAAGCAATACCTCAAGCACCGGGTACGACTGCCCAAGAATTGAGCGGACACACTGCTCGAGATAGCATTCAACGTTGTACACGGGCACGATGACAGATATGTTCATCTTTAAATCCACGTTTTCGAAAGCTTTCTAGTCGTATCTCTTAATCAACCGTGCAGACGCGCCAGAGTACACAGCGCGCCCTCTTCGAGAAGGTCACGAGTAATAACGGAGTTGGCTGAGACGAGCGAACGATTCGCAATCGCACAGCCACGCGTGACGACCACGTTGGCACAAAGCCAGCAGCACCGCCCGATGGAAGTCGGTGCATGAAACAGCTCCGAGGAGACCCCTTCCCGATTAAATTCGTGTTCGCGGTCGTAGACCTGGACGTTAGGTCCAAAGAGTGTGTCGTCGCCGACACGGACAGACTCGGCCACAAAACGCACCTTGGCGACCCGCAGGGCGGACGCGCCCCATTTGAAAGCCTTGGACAGCTTCCCACTCATAGCATCGCCTCCCTGTAGAAGTCCAGATAACGTTCCCGCCAGGTCTCGAACGAGTATTCCTTCTCGTAGTCCGAGCGCCCCTTCGCCCCAAGCCTGTCGCGCAAAGACGCGTCGTTGCAAAGCAGCTCGAGCGCGGCAGCAAGAGCACCCGCATCGGCCGGAGTCACGAGCAGGCCATTATCCCCATCGCGCAAAACGTCTAAAATCCCATCACACGCACTGGCGACAACGGGAACGCCGACGCTCAGCGCCTCAAGTAGAACAAGGGGCAATCCCTCCCAAAGCGACGGCATGGCGCATATATCAACCTGCGAAAGAAAGTTCTGGGGGTCGTCTCGCCTCCCGAGGAAAACGATGTCGTTCACAGCCGCAGATCTGCGGGCACGCTCGCGCAGCTCACCTTCGAGCTCACCGTCGCCAACAAGGAAACAGCGGGCATGAACGCCCCTCTCAGCGAGAATCCCCATAGCATCGACGAGATACTCGGCGCCCTTCTGCTCGCTGAGACGGCCAACGAAGCCGATCTTCAAAACACCCTTCGCACACCCCGCCACGGCGGGTATCTGAACGATTCCCCCGTCGAACCCCGGAACGCCATTGGGGATAAGTTTCACCATGTCATCTGGCAACCCGTAATAGCCTACGAGGTTCTCATACACCCTACCGCCGCATGCTGCGACGCGCATACCCTTATAGAGGAAACGCGTGACAACGCGACCGCCGCTAAATACGTTGTGAGCGGTGGCCACGGCGCGTACACCCGCAGGAAGAGCCATATGACAATAAAGCGCAGCCATTCGATGGTGGCAATGAACGAGGCTCACGCCATTTTCGCGTACAACCTTCTTCAGCTCGCTAGAGACCCTGGCGTACGTAGCGGGGTTTTTGTCAGTGATGTCAGGAATCCCAAAGTGGGGGACGCCCATTGCATCGAGCTCGGGTAGAAGCTCTCCGCCGCATGACATCACGCCCAAAAACGCGACCTTATCATTAAGTACGCGACAAAGCTGGAGTACCACTTTCTCGGTACCCCCCATCGCCATGGTACGTGTAAACATTAGGATGCGCATATCGCTCAGCTTGGTGGACAATTTACGCTCACCCCTTATGTTTTCGACACATCGCAAGAAAGTGCCAACTATCGATGAAATAACGCCTAAACAGTCGACTGGGCTCTTTGAAGAAACGGTAAAGCCACTCGATGCCCATACGGCTCACCCATTCGGGGGCGCGACGCACATTGCCCGCCAGAAAGTCGACGGTGGCGCCACAGGAGATAGAGACAGGAGCCCCGTAAACCTCGCGATTCCCCTCGACGAAGACCTCCTGCTTAGGACACGAGAGACATGCGAGCAGTATGTCAGGCTTTGCGGAAAATACCTTGTTATTAATCTTGTCGAGCTCAGCGGGATCCTTCTCGAACCCGAATTTCGGCGAATAGACGCCCACAATCTTGAGACGGGGGTGCATAGCCAGCAAGTTGTCACGCGCCGCCTCGGGTACACCCTCTTTACCGCCCAGGATAAACACCGAAAGCCCCTCGCGCTCGGCCATAGCGCACACGGCCGGTACAAAGTCGCTACCAGAGACCTTCTCGGGGAGCGGTATCCCCTGCTTCTGTGCGACCTTCAAAGGCGGCTTACCGTCCATAAGGGAGAGGTCGCTCCGCTCGATAGCACCTCTGAGCGCAGGGTCCTTATCTGCCTTTACCATCACATCGACGTTCAAGAACAACACGTGCGATGGCTCGGACGTGCAAGCGAGTTCCCTCACGCGTGCGAGAGCTTCTTCACGTGTAAGAGCATCCACAGGAAGTCCGAGGAAGTCGTATCTCTTGTTGTTCACAACGTCAGCCAAGACAGCCAACCTTTCCTTAATTACGCTTCCCAATCTTTGCGGGCACGCCCAACGCGACGCATCCGGCAGGCACAGATTTGGTAACCACGGCGTTCGCGCCAATCACCGCTCCGTCGCCAACCTCAATATCGCCGAGCAGCACGCAGCCGGCACCGAGCATCACGTCATTCCCGATTCTCGGAACCCCATCACCGGGAGCACCCCCCGACCAGGCTGAATCAATCGTCACGTGCTGGAAGAAACGACAGTTCTGCCCCACTACGGCATTGGGATGAATAACGCACCCAAGACCCAAGTGATAAAACTCACAGCTGGCGTCAATCTGCGTGCCAACACCAATGTCACAGGAAAACAGAACCCTGCCTAGTTGGTGCAGTAATGCCGCCGCGACTCTACCCAACTTGCCATGCTCGGCCAACTTGTTTGCAACCAGTGCAAGCCTGAGATTTGCTTTATTGGACATGAGGCGTCACCCCAACGGCAATAAATCGCACGCCTGCGGCTATAGCGGCCGCTTCATCACTTGGCTTATCGCCGTACATCACGCACTCGGCGGATTCTGCATCGAAGTCCCGCATCGCAGCCAGCAACATCCCTGGAGCAGGCTTGCGGCATTCACAGGGACCGGTGTAGTCGGGGTGGTGCGGGCAGAAGTACCAGGCGTCCACATGGACGCCGAGCCTCTCCAGCTCGTCTTCCATATAGCGATGGAGACGGCGCATGTCGGACTCGGTGTAGAGGCCCTTGGCGATTCCGGCCTGGTTGGTCACAACGACGACCTTGAAGTCGGGGTCGTCGGAGTAACCGCGCATGATGTCGACCGTGGAGGGGATCAGCTCCAGCTTCTCCGGCTCGTGCAGGTGCCCCGTGTCCACGTTGATTGTGCCGTCCCGGTCGAACATGGCGAGCTTCCACGACCTGGCGAGCGGCGCGAGCATCGTCTGCGCGAGCTCGTAGTCCTCCGGCACGCCGATGTCGATGAAGCCGCCGGAGCACTCCACGGCGCGCAGCGCCCCGTCGACGACGACGTGCTCGAAGTAGTCGCTCTCTAGGGAGAACTTCTCGGGCATGTTGTCCAGGGCATCCCTGCGCAGCAGGTAGACGCCCGCGTTGATGAGGCCCTCCTCGCACGGGCGCTTCTCGTGGAACGCGGTCAGGGAGCCGCCGGCGTCAACGTCGACCGTCCCGTAGCGCTCGAAGTCGCGCATGCGCTTGACGGCGATAACGGACGAGACGCCCGCGGGGGCGTCGCACGCGGCCGCCTCCATGGCGGCGAAGTCCACGTCGAGCCAGGTGTCCCCGTTCAGGACGAAGACCCAGTCCGACTCGCACCTGCTCAAGGCCCTCTTGACGGCGCCGCCGGTGAACAGCGGCGTCTCCTCGGGGCTGTATTCGATTGCCGTGCCGCGGTACGCGGGGCCGAAGAAGCCCTCGATCTGCTCGCGGCGGTAGCCGTCGGCCACGACCGCGCGGTCGAAGCCGGCTGCGGCCAGCTGGTCCATGATGAAGCGCAGGAACGGCCTGCCGGCGACGGGCGCCATGGGCTTGCAGACGTCGGGCACGACATGGGCGAGCCTGGTGCCGAAGCCGCCGGCGAGCACGATCGCGTCGCGGTAGGGGCTCATCTACTCGGCACCCCCGAACATGTCGGCCTCCACCGCGGCGCACAGCACGTGGTAGGTGGGAAGGTGAAGCTCCTGGACGCGGAAGACCTCGTCGCGGGGCACGCGGACGCAGACGTCGGAGATGCCGGTGAGCTTGGATTCTCTGGCGCCGGTGAGCGAGACCACGCGCACGCCCTTGGCGCGGGCGACCTTGGCGGCCTCCACTACGTTGGCGGAGTTGCCCGAGGTGGAGATGGCGAGCAGCACGTCGCCGGGCTCGCCGTAGCCGTAGACCTGCTGGGCGAAGACGCCGACGGCCGCCTCGTCGTTGCCGAACGCGGTGGAGAGCGCCGTCTGGGAGACGAGCGAGATGGCGGGAAGCGACCCCTCGAGCCATGAGGGGGCCTCGGAGCCGTTGGCCTCGCGGTACGCCTCGGAGAAGGCCCCGTCGACGGGACGCTTGAAACGGAAGCTCTTCATGAGCTCGCCGACCGTGTGCTCGGAGTCGGCCGCGGATCCGCCGTTGCCGCAGACGAGCAGCTTATTGCCCGAGCGGAAGGACCCGGCGATCAGGTCGCGCGCGGCGCGGACCTCCGCCTCGCATGCCAGCATCTCGGGGTAGTTGTGGAAGAAGGTGGACAGACACTCGTCGCCCGTCTGGGGGCACTTGGTATCCATTAGCGGGATCCCTCCAGGTCGTAGTCCTCGGGCCCGTAGTAGGCGACGGAGGTCCCGCCGTCCTCGAACTCGAACGGAATGTAGAGCAGGTCGGACATGGCGCGGCGCACGGACTCCCGCGCATCGGGCTCCACGTAGAAGACGAGGAACCCTCCCCCGCCGGCGCCCAGCAGCTTGCCGCCGAGGGCCCCTGCGTTCATTCCGCGCTCGTAGAGGGCGTCGATGGAGCCTGTGGATATCTGCGAGCCCGTGCCGCGCTTGAGGCGCCAGGTGGTGTCGAGCAGGCGGCCGAACTCGGAGAGGTCCGCCGACTTGTCGGTGAGGACGCCCTCGGCCACGTCGACCAGCGCCAGCATCTCCTTGAGCTGGGCGGTCTTGTCCGAGACGCGGTTGACCTTCTGCATGTCCGAGGAGAAGCGGGTGAAGCCGGTGAAGAACATCATCAGGTTGGAGTTGAGCTCGCGCTTGCGCTCGGGCGAGATGACGACCGGGCGGACAGAGAAGTCGCCGTCGGCGAAGTCGATGCGGTTGAGGCCGCCGAAGGCCGCAGCGATCTGGTCCTGCCAGCCGCCAGCCTCGGCGCACAGCTCACGCTCGAGCCTGATGGCCTCCCTGGCCAGGCGGTCCTTGGAGGCGTAGGTGCCCTTCATGCAGTGGAAGGCGTTGAGCATGCCCACGGCGAAGGACGAGGAGGTGCCAAGGCCCGAGCGGGCGGGAAGGTCGGCCTCGTAGGCGATGCGCATCTCGCGCATGTCGAGCATCTGCATGGCGTTGCGCACGGCGGGGTGCTCGAGCTCGGAGGGGTCGGAGACCCGCTCGATCCTCGAGTAGACGAGCTCCGTGGAGTAATCGAAGAAGCGCGGCAGATGGCGCGCCGTGACGTAGCAGTACTTGTCAAACGTGGTCGAGATGACCGAGCCGCCGTGCTCGTTGAAGAACTCAGGCATGTCCGTGCCGCCGCCGAAGAACGACATACGGAAGGGTGTGCGAGTGATAATCATTTCTCAAGAACCTATCTTCAATAACTAAAGGGAATTAACTAGCGCCGCCGCCGGTAATGACCTCGACCACCGTGAGCAGCACAATCTTGATGTCGGTCAACATGCCGCGCTTTGCTATGTACTCCAAATCGCGACGAACCATGCCGTCGAAGTCGGTGTCGTTACGGTCGGTCACCTGCCACCAGCCAGTTATGCCTGGCTTAACGGCCAAACGCTGCAGGTCGTACTCGGTGTACTCCGCGACCTCATTCGGCAGCGGCGGTCGCGGGCCCACAACGGACATCTGGCCCAGGAACACGTTCAGGAACTGCGGGAACTCGTCGATGGAGTGCTTGCGGATGAACTTCCCGATCTTGGTGACGCGCGGATCGTTCTTCATCTTGAACATGGCGCCTGCGATCTCGTTCTGCTCCTTGAGCTCGGCGAGGCGCTCGTCGGCATCTCTGTACATGCTGCGGAACTTCCACATGCGAAAGGTGGTTAAACTACCGTCGGAACGGGTGCGGCCCACGCGGATCTGGCTATAGAAGGGGCTCCCCTCGCTCTCCAGGCGGATGGCAGCGGCGAGTACGAGGCTGGGGATCGCGATGAGGACGAGCGCGGCACCGCTGAACACGATGTCGAACGTGCGCTTCACGGCACGGTAGACCAGGCGCGAGCGATCCCAGTCCATGATGGATTGCATGGCATTGTAGCGACCGGCGCCCTCACGCTGGTCCATGGCCTGAGCAATCAGCGCCGCCCCCACGGGCACATTGCTCTCTGTTACTTCTTTATTAGCAGTCACGATAAAACTTACGTCCCTGTCCCCAGGAACCCCCCCCCGTCCGTGAATTCAAATAACGAATGATTTGCCGGTGCAACGTCTCCCTTACGTTTTGCTGGGCACGTCGAGCGCAAGCAGCTCCCTAAATGCGGAGTCGCCTTCGCCTACGTCCACCAGGCACCAGCGCTTATGACGGTCGATCTTTTTAACTCGGGCCTCTTGCCCCACCAAGGGACCCTGTTCTATGTGCAGTACGCCGCCTTCTATGCGCGCGACGCTGTTGCGCACCACGCCGTTGTCGTCCAGCACGCTGCGGTACCAGTCCTGTGCATCGTCCGGCATGGGCATGTACGCCCGCTCCCTACTACCGGCGATGCGACAGCCAAAGCTCAACTGGGCCAGGGCCCTATCGAGCGCGGCGGCATCGTGTGTGGCGACGAAGAAATATTCCTTGTACATGGGTTTGGTTTGGAGCGACCAGGCGCCATCCCGCTTAAACCAGAACTCCTTTTGCATCACAAAAGCGTCCTGCATCAGCTCGT
>OLNU01000958.1_pt1 | contig 24004 bp, 23 predicted proteins | sample 1672241 | NCBI WGS metagenome assembly OLNU01 (sample SAMEA3136663, study PRJEB25190) | human gut metagenome | biome: human gut; feature: human-associated habitat; material: faeces | place: Austria | collected 2013 | reverse complement strand
TATCGCCTTAAAATTGGCGCTTCATAGATAGGATTTGGAGATATGAGCTTTATTCATGTTGAAAATGTAACCTTCCGATATGGAACCGACGATCCCTTGAGCTTGAAGGAAGCCTTGTCTGGGGTAAGCCTTGCCGTGGAAAGGGGAGAATTTGTGGCTTTATTAGGCCACAATGGATGTGGAAAGTCTACATTGGCAAAGCACTTTAACGCTATGCTTCTGCCAACCAGCGGCAAGGTTTTTGTGGATGGGATGGATACCACAGAGGAAGCTTTAAAATATGAGATCCGGCGGCGGGTGGGGTTAGTCCTGCAAAATCCGGACAATCAGCTGGTGGCGTCCATTGTAGAGGAGGACGTAGCCTTCGGCCCGGAAAATTTGGGGGTTCCCCCGGCGGAGATCCGGCAGCGGGTGGACACCGCGCTCCACATGGTGGGGATGTATGACCTGCGGGAGCACTCCCCCCATCTTCTCTCCGGGGGCCAGAAGCAACGGGTGGCCATCGCCGGCATCATTGCCATGATGCCACGCTGCATTGTGCTGGATGAGGCCACCGCCATGCTGGACCCAGTGGGCCGGCGGGAAACCGTGGACACCATCCGGACTTTGAATGAAAAATACGGCATCACCGTGATCCTGATCACCCACCACATGGACGAGGCCGCCCAGGCACAGCGGCTGATCGTCATGGCCGGGGGGCATATCATCGACGACGGTCCTCCCACTGAGGTGTTTCAGCATGTTGACACCCTGCGAAGCGCCGGTCTGGCGGTTCCAGAAACGGTGGGGCTGCTCTATGAGCTGAAAAAGGAGGGTCTCCCTGTCCCCCTGGATGCCATCCGCGATGAGGACTGCGCCGCCGTACTGGCGGGTCTTTTGCAATAACATCCCGTTTGCAAGGCAAATTGTGAGGAGTAAAAGGTTTGGAACCAATCATTGAAATCAAAAACTTAACCCATATATACAGCCCCAACACCCCTTTTGAGCAGCGGGCCCTGGATTCCGTGAACCTGACCATTTATCAGGGGGAGACCCTTGGCATCATTGGACGCACGGGTTCTGGAAAGTCTACCTTGATCCAGCATCTCAACGGCCTGGTCCGTCCCACCTCGGGTCAGATTCTCTTCGAGGGACAGGATATCTGGAGCAGCAAGGAACTGACCCACACCATCCGTTTCCAGGTGGGGTTGGTTTTTCAATATCCGGAGTATCAGCTGTTTGAGGAAACGGTGTACAAGGACATTGCTTTCGGACCCCGCAACATGAAGCTGGACGAAGGCGAAATTGACCGGCGGGTGCGTCGGGCTGCTGCTTTTGCCGGTCTGCGTGACGAAGTTCTCTCCCGCTCCCCTTTTGAGCTCTCCGGCGGCCAGAAGCGGCGGGTGGCCATCGCGGGGGTCATCGCCATGGAGCCCAAGGTCCTCATTTTGGACGAGCCCACCGCCGGTCTGGACCCGGCGGGCGCCGCCAGCATTCTGGCCAATATTGAGACCTACCGGCAGGCCAACCACGCCACCGTTATCCTTGTCAGCCATTCCATGGAGGATGTGGCCCGACTGGCTGACCGGCTGGTGGTGGTCAGTCAGGGGACCCTTCCCTATGTGGGGACCCCTCGGGAGGTCTTTTCCCACGGGGAAGCCTTAGAGTCCATGGGGCTGGCTGTCCCCGCCATGAACCGGGTCTTTTCCCGGGTCCGGGCCATGGGAGTGGACATCGACCCGGCGGTCTACACCGTCGAGCAGGCCAAGGCGGCCATTCTGGACGCCTTACGGAAGAAGGGGGGACGCTAAGTGGCACTGAAAGACATCACCCTGGGCCAATATTTTCCCGGTCATTCCTTCATCCACCGTCTGGACCCTCGGGCCAAGATCATCTTTACCGTGGTCTATATTGTCGCTATCTTTCTGTGCAAGGCTTTGGTCTCCTACGGTTTGGCTCTGGTGGTCCTGCTCCTCCTCATCGCCATCTCCCGGGTGCAGCCCAAGGTTTTCCTAAAGGGAATGAAACCCGTCATCTTCATTGTGATCTGTACCGCCCTGCTCAACCTTTTCTACACCTCGGGGACCGTTCTCTGGAGTTTCGGCATCCTCAAGATCACAGAGGAGGGAATTTGGAAGGCCGGTTTCATGGTGCTGCGGATTTTGATGCTGATCGCCTGCACGCTCCTGCTGACCTACACCACCTCCCCCATTCTCCTGACAGACGGCCTGGAACGGCTGCTGCGTCCTTTGAAAAAGGTCCGCTTCCCCGTCCACGAGCTGTCCATGATGATGAGCATTGCTCTGCGGTTTATTCCCACTCTGATCCAGGAGACCGACAAAATCATCTCCGCCCAGAAGGCCCGGGGAGCTGACTTCGACAGCGGAAACCTAATGCAGAAAGCGAAAGCCCTGATCCCCATCCTCATCCCCCTCTTCCTCTCCTCCTTTCGCCGGGCAGAGGAACTGGCCATCGCCATGGAATGCCGCTGCTACCACGGGGACGAAGGCCGCACCAGCCTGCGCCAGCTGACCATGCACGGGCGGGACTGGGGCTTTGTGGTCTTCAGTGTGCTGCTGTGCGCGGCCATAGTGGTGCTGCGCTGCTTTGGGCTGTAAGGGAGGGATTCGGATGCGCAACATTGCTTTGACGCTGATGTACGACGGCACCGCCTACCACGGCTGGCAAGTGCAGAAACGGGATGTCACCGTGGCGGAAACCCTGGAAAAGGCGCTGGCCCACGTAGTGGGGCATCCAGTGAAATGCACCGGTGCCGGCCGTACCGATGCTGGGGTCCACGCAGAACGGTATGTGGCCAATTTCCGCACCACTTCCTCCATTCCCTGCGACCGGATTCCTCTGGCGGTCAATACCCGCCTGCCAGGAGATATCGTGGTCACCAAGGCAACCCAAGTGCCAGAGGACTTCAATGCCATCGGCAGCTGCCAGCGGAAAGAATATACTTACCGGATCTATAATTCCCGCATTCGCAACGCCTTTCTGGTCAACCGGGTGTGGTTCTACCCCAAACACCTGGACGAAGAGGTGATGGCTCGGGCGGCCCAGCATTTTGTGGGCACCCATGATTTCGCCTGTGTCCGCTCTGTGGGAACGGAAACCAAAACCACAGTCCGTACCGTCCACTACTTCACCATCACCCGGGAGGGAGATATGATCTCCTGCCGGGTCTGCGCGGACGGCTTTCTTTACAATATGGTCCGGGCCATGGTGGGAACCTGCGTCTACGCCTCAGAGGGAAAACTCTCCCCCGATGACATCCCCGGCCTGCTGGAAGGGCGCAACCGCACCGATGCCGGCCCCACAGCCCCTCCGCAAGGGTTGTATATGACCAACCTGTGGTACCCCGTTCCCAACCTCCCCTAAGCATTCCCAGACCCCCCAGCCCCAATGGAGGTGTGCTATGAATAAGCTGAACAAGCTGCAAGATCTCAAAACAACACTGACGCAGAAGCAGCGGATCATCCTGTTGGTGGTGGCAGTTGTGGTCGTCCTTGGGGCCCTGACTGCCACAGTTTTTCGGGACAACGCCGCCAGCTTCCTGCGCTGGATGACCTATTCCCAAAAGGACGACGATTTTCCCCACAACGCCCAGTCCAACAGCCTTTTTCTGGGCATGGGCGATGACCTGCTGATCTGCACCCAGACCCAAATTCAGTTGGTCTCCCCCACGGGAACCGCTCGTCTGAAGGAGACGGTCAACATGAGTTCCCCCGCCCTCAACGCCTCGGGAGACTACGCTGTGGTGTATGATGTGGGCGGGCAGGAACTGAACGTCATCGGCCAGGGTGCCCTGCTCCACAAGCTGTCTCTGTCGGAAGAGGAGTCCCTGCTCTGCGCCACCGTCAATGAAAAGGGCTGGGTTGCCGTGACCAGCAAGGTCAGCGGATATAAGGGGGTTGTCACGGTATACAACCGGGATTTTGAGGCCGTCCTCACCATCCGTCTGTCCAGCCGCTATATCTCCGACGCAGTGGTCACGCCAGACTGCCGGGGTGTCTACCTGATCTCTCCCGGTCAGGCGGAGGGCGCTTTTGAAAACACCCTCCTCTACTATACCCTTTCCTCCCGGGAAGAGCCCACCCGCACCATCTCTCTGGGGTCTAACGTGGTCCTGTCCATCCGCAGCGCCGGACGGTGCTGGATTTTAGGGGACAAGAGCCTGCTAATCCTGGATTCCAGCGGAGTAATTACTTCCTCCTATGACTATGACGACCAGTATCTGAAAATGGGCTCCCTACAGGGCAATGGCTTTGCCACGCTTTTCCTCTCGACCTCTTCCTCTGGAACCGCAGGAACCCTGGTGACGGTGGGGACCGATGGAAAGCCCTACGGAGAGCTGGCCCTGGACGGGCAGACCCTCGCCCTGGCGGCGCAGGGACACAAGGTTGCTGTGCTTACCACCAGCGAGGTCATCTCCGCAGACCGCAAGTTGGACAGCTACACCACCAGCCCCAACCAGCGCGGCGTCCGCAACCTGGCCGTTTATGAGGACGGCAGCGTGGCGCTGATCAACAGCGCCGCCGTGAGCCTCTACTTCCCCTCCAACGGCACCAAAGTGGACCCCAAGGCAGACAGCAGTGAGGGGACTTCGTAATGGAACTCACCGTTTCCCTCCTATTGGACCTGGTGATTCTGGGGCTACTGCTCTACTGTCTGATCCAGGGCCTTCGCCGGGGCTTCATCCTCACTCTCTGCTCTCTGTTGGCCGTTTTGCTGGCTTTCCTCGGCGGCTGGTATCTGGCCACCCACGCCGCCCAGCCCCTGGAAGAGAAACTGGAACCGGTCATTCTCCATGCCATGCTCGCCCAGGAGGAATCGGAGGCCGCAGATTCCCCGGAGCAGACAGACTTACCATCCCAATCCGAACAGGCCAACCCATCCGAGAATGGACTGTTTCATCGCTTTCCCCAATCCCTCCAGGATCAGCTGACCCAGACAACAGAGGACTGGAAGCAGGCGACTCGTGCCGAGCTGGCTGCCGCGGCAGCTGGGCTTTTGGCCAGGTCTCTGCTGTTTTTGGCCGGTTTCTTCGGCGTTCTGATCCTCTGGCTCATTCTCTGCCACACTTTGAATCTGGTGGCCAAGCTGCCTGGGCTTCACCTGCTCAACAAACTGCTGGGGGGGCTTCTGGGGCTGATCAAAGGCCTGCTCCTGCTGATGGTTGCCCGCTGGATTCTCTGTGACCTGCTGGGGTGGATTCCGGCGTCCATTGCAGCGGAGAGCCGCCTGCTCCCCCTCCTCTCCTCCTTTTCCATCTTCTCCCTGCTGGGAGGATAACTTTCCAATCATTCACATCTAATTCATAAACCCATGTTAGGATAGCATACTACTAAATCATGACACCCCACAAAGGAGTGAACCCGCCTATGAAACCAACGCTGTGCAGCAGATGCAAAAAAAATGTCGCCGTGGTCTTTATCACCCGGCTGGACAACAACGGACAGGGAGGTCAGAATGAAGGTCTCTGCCTGAAATGCGCCCGGGAGCTGAATATCCGCCCGGTTACTGATATGATTGAGAAAATGGGCCTGAGTGATGAAGATTTGGAGGGACTGACCTCTGAAATGATGTCGGCCTTTGAAGGGGCCGAAAGCATGGAAGGCCTGCTGGGCAACCTGTCCGGCGCCCTGGGCGACGCGGCGAACAGCAGCGACGACGACGAGGAAGAAGACGGACGGACTGCCACCTTCCCCTTCCTGAACAAGCTCATGGGAAACTTGGCCAACCCCGATGGGGAGAAAAAGGAGGACGCGCTGCCCGATGTCTCTCCCCAGGCCGCGGATGGCGGCCGCAGTGTCCGCGAGGAAAAAACCGAGCGCAAAAACCGGACCAAGCGGAAATTCCTGGAAAATCACTGTATCTCCCTCACCCGAAAAGCCGCAGAGGGAAAGTTGGATCGGATGATTGGACGGGATCAGGAGCTGGAACGGGTCATTCAGATCCTCAACCGCCGCCAAAAAAACAATCCCTGCCTCATCGGAGAACCCGGCGTGGGAAAAACCGCCATTGCCGAAGGGCTGGCGATGAAAATCTATCAGGGTGACGTTCCCTACAAGCTCAAGGACAAGGAGGTCTACCTGTTGGACTTGACTTCCTTGGTGGCGGGAACCCAGTTCCGCGGCCAGTTTGAAAGCCGCATGAAGGGACTGATCGAGGAAATCAAGAAGCTGGGCAATATCATCCTGGTCATCGACGAAGTCCATAATCTGGTGGGCGCCGGGGATGCCGAGGGCTCTATGAATGCCGCCAATATCCTCAAGCCCGCCCTGTCCCGGGGAGAAATCCAGGTCATTGGCGCCACCACACTGGTGGAGTACCGGAAATATATTGAGAAGGATTCCGCTCTGGAGCGCCGCTTCCAGCCCGTGATCGTCAACGAGCCCTCCATTGAGGATGCCGTGGAGATCATCAAGGGCATCGCCCCCTATTACGAGTCCTTTCACCATGTTAAAATCACCCCTGACATCGCCCGCCTGGCCGTGCTCATGTCGGAGCGCTATATCACCGACCGCTTTCTGCCGGACAAGGCCATCGACCTCATTGACGAGGCCTGTTCCGATGTCAATCTGCGGGACAAAAATCTGGCCCGCAGCCAAGAGGTCCAAAAAGAGCTCAACGACATCGCTGTTGAGCGGGAGGTCATGGTCGCTGATGCCGGGGACCGGGCGTATGAGCGCCTGGCAGAACTGCGGAGCAAAGAGCTCCAGCTTTTACAAGAACAGCAGGAACTGAGCCGGCAGGAGGCCCCTTCCCTGACTCTGGAGAGCCTGTCCCGCGTGGTTGAGCTTTGGACCAAGATTCCCGCCAGCACCATCCAGGAGCAGGAATACGAGCGTTTGGCCAAGTTGGAAGACCGCTTGAAGGAGCACGTCGTCGGCCAGGACGAGGCCATTGCCGCCGTCTCCGCCGCCATCCGCCGGAACCGGGTGGGGGTCACCTCCAAACGGAAACCGGTGTCCTTCATCTTTGTGGGCTCCACCGGTGTGGGAAAGACAGAATTGGTCAAACGGTTGGCCGAGGATCTCTTCCATGCACCGGAGTCCCTGATTCGCCTGGACATGTCTGAGTTTATGGAAAAGCACTCCGTCTCCCGGATCATCGGCTCTCCCCCCGGCTATGTGGGCTATGATGAGGCCGGTCAGCTGACCGAGAAAATCCGCCGGAAACCCTATTCCGTGGTCCTGTTTGATGAGATTGAGAAGGCCCACCCCGATGTCCTGAACATTCTCCTGCAAATTCTGGACGACGGACATATCACCGACGCCCAGGGCCGGGTGGTCAACTTTGAAAACACTGTGATTGTCATGACCTCCAATGCAGGCAGCGACAGCAGCGCAGGACCGCTGGGCTTTGGAAAGACCGCCAATGAACTGAACAAGGACAAGGCCATGAAGGCCCTGCAGCAGTTCCTGCGGCCGGAGTTTATCAACCGGGTGGATGAGGTCATCTGCTTCAACCAGCTTTCGGAGGAGAATTTCCGCGCCATCGCCCGGATTATGCTGCAGGAGCTGCAGGAGGTTCTGCAGGAAAAGAATCTGACTTTTACCTGGGACGAAACCGTGCTGGATCAGTTGGTGAAGGATTCCTATTCTGCCGCCTATGGCGCCCGGAACCTGCGCCGGCACATTCAGAAGAGCCTGGAGGACCCCATTGCCACCAAAATCATCGAGAGTTATCTCCATCCCATCACCGCGTTAAAGGCCGTGGTGGAGAATGGAACCATTGTCATTCACGCTTTGTAATACCGCACAAACGCCCCGCATACCTTTCCCGTGTGCGGGGCGTCTGTTTGCATGCTTACCTATCAGCAGCGAAAAAGATTCCCCTGGGTGCGTCAGCATCCAGAGGAATCTTTTCCACTTTATCGTTGTTATCGTTGGGTGCCCAGGAAAAAAAGCGCCAGGGTTCCCAGGCCGGAGTGGGCGCCAATCACAGGGCCCACATCCCCAATGGTGACAGAGACCACGTGCAGTCGCTCTTGGATCATCGCCGCCAAAGCCCGCGCCTCGTCCAGACAGTCTCCATGGCTGATGTAAATGCGTTGATTCTGGGGGTCTATGGCACTCTCCTCCATGTGTTTGAGCAGTGCCTCAATGGACTTTTTCCGTCCCTTGGCCGACTCCATGGGCACCAGATGCCCCTGGTCATCCACGTGGAGCACTGGTTTGATATTGAGCAGGTTCCCCACAATCGCCTTGCCGGCGGAAAGGCGCCCGCCCCGGCGGAGTTGGCTCAAATCTCCCACTGTGAACCAGTGGCACAGATGGGGAATCGTCTCCCGGACAAAGTCCCGGACCGCTTCAATGTCCTTCCCCTTTCGCTTCTCCTGCACCGCCAAGTCCACCAAAAGGCCCTGTCCCATTGAGGCACACAGGGTATCCACCGTGATGACCTTGGCCTCTGGAAATTCCTCCTGCAGTTCCTCCGCCGCCATGGCGCCATTGTGATAGGTCCCGCTCAGTCCAGAGGAAAAACCCAGGTACAAGACGTCCTTTCCCTGCCGCAGAAAGGGCAAAAAGCAGTCCTTGAACTCCTCCACATTGGGCGCAGAAGTCTGCGCCGGTTCTCCCCTGCTCAGACGGGTATAAAAGACATGGCTCTCTGGGGCCTCGTCCGGGCAATTTCGGAACCTGTCCTCCCCCAGCTGGACAGACAGTGGGATCACCGTCAGGTCTAAGTCTCGGATCAGATCCTGGCTGAAATCACAGCAGGAATCCGTTACAATTACATACTCTCTCATGGCAGCCGACTCCTTCCTCTTGTTTTTCTTTTACCCAGCGCAGCAGTTGGTATACACCGCAAAAAACTGCAGAACTGTCCCAGCCAAAACAAAGAAATGCCAAATACCGTGGCGATAGGGTTTCTCCTTCTGCCGATAGAAAATAACCCCCACGGTATAGGCCACACCGCCCAGCAGAAGCAGGCACAGCCCTTCCAGCGTCATGTTTCGCCAAATCGTAGGAAGCGCCAGGATTCCCAGCCAACCCATGACAATATAGAGGACCAGGGAGACCTTTTTCCAACGCTTCAAGCTGACCGCGTTCAGGACAATGCCCACAATGCCACAGGCCAAATTGATGCCAAAGATGGTTAACCCAAACGTGCCCCCCACTGTAATCAGGCAGATGGGCGTGTAAGTCCCCAGGATCAGCAGGAAAATGGAACAGTGGTCCAATATCTGAAAAACCTGCTTTCCTTTGGACCGGGGCAGCGCATGATACAGACAGGAGATCAGGTACAGAAGGATCATGGAGCCTCCAAAAATGGCCACGCTGATGATATTCAGCAGGTCCCCTTCCTCCTTCGCCCGAAGAACCAGAAGCACCGTGCCAATGACAGCCATCACTGCCCCGATCCCATGGGAAATGGCATTGAGCACTTCTTCGCCGATGCTTTGGCGGCGGGCGGAGCCGCCGGGATACGCCACGGATTCTGTCATGGTCCGTTCCTCCTTTATTGATTTTCAAATCGGTTTATCTTGTTTTCTATATTAAGAATACCACCGAACCATTCAAAAGTCAACACTATATTATAATTCATACTGAATTATCTTGTTCTCTATACAAGCAATGTCCAATTTTTATAAAAACATTCTCTACCCAAAGGTTTCTCCCCACAAGTGCCCTGGAACATGGAGCCCCGCCTTTGGACGCTCCACTCCCTCTCCAGGAAAGTCCGATTGTCTTTTTACCCGATGCAATCCCAAAATCACGCTCCTTTTTCACCACTCCTCCAAAAGAACGAATTCCTCTTGACTTTTTTGGTGGAGCCTTTTATACTCAGCATAAGGAAAATATTATACTTTTATAATAATATTTTGCATCTTTACTATACAGATAGAGTGAGGATTGATGTTTCATGCCCATGTATCAGCCTGAAATTGAGACCATGTCCCAGGAGCAGATTCGCAAACTGCAAAGTGAACGCCTGGTCAAGCAAGTTCGCCATGTCTATGACAACGTCCCGTATTACCGCGCTAAGATGGAGGAAAAGGGGATCACCCCGGAGGATATCCACGGCGTCGAGGACCTCCATAAGCTTCCCTTTCTCACCAAGAGCGACCTGCGGGACGCCTATCCTTATGGCCTTTTGGCCACTCCTCTGCAAGACTGCGTCCGTATCCAGTCCACCTCCGGGACCACAGGCCGGCGCGTGGTGGCGTTCTATACCCAGCACGATGTGGACCTCTGGGAGGATTGCTGCGCCCGGGCCATTATGGCCGCTGGCGGCACCGCAGAGGATGTGGTCCATGTCTCCTATGGCTATGGTCTGTTCACCGGCGGTGCCGGCCTGCATGGCGGCTCCCACAAGGTGGGCAGCTTAACGCTCCCCATGTCCTCGGGGAACACCGACCGGCAAATCCAGTTCATGTGTGATCTGGGCTCCACCATCCTCTGCTGCACCCCTTCCTATGCAGCTTTTCTGGCGGAAAGTGTGCTGGAGCGGGGGCTCAAGGATCAGATCAAGCTGAAAGCCGGGATTTTCGGCGCCGAAGCCTGGTCAGAGGAAATGCGCCAGGATATTCAGAACAAGCTGGGGATCAAAGCCTATGATATCTACGGGCTCACCGAGCTCTCCGGTCCCGGGGTCTCCTACGAGTGCAGCGAACAGAAAGGCATGCACATCTGTGAGGATCATTTCATCGCGGAGATCATCGATCCCGATACCGGCGAGGTGCTCCCGGACGGCACCAAGGGGGAATTGGTGTTCACCTCCATCACCAAAGAGGCCTTTCCCCTGCTCCGTTACCGGACCCGTGACATCTGCGTTCTGGACCGTACGCCCTGCTCCTGCGGACGAACCCATGTACGAATGGCCAAGCCTATGGGCCGCTCTGACGACATGCTCATTATCCGCGGCGTCAACGTCTTCCCCTCTCAAATTGAAGAGGTGCTCCTGAAGGTCAGCGGCGAGAACATCACACCCAATTATCAAATCATCGTTGGCCGGGAAAATAACACGGATACACTGGATATCAACGTAGAGATGAGTGAGCAGATGTTCTCCGATGATATCCGCTCCGTGGAAACCCTGGAAAAGAAGATCGTCTCCCAGCTGCGCTCGATGTTGGGCATCGGCGCCAAGGTCCATCTGGTCAACCCCAAGACCATTGCCCGCAGCGAGGGCAAGGCCCAGCGGATCATCGACAACCGCAAATTGTAAGGAGGCAGCCCTATGTTAATCAAACAGATTTCCGTATTCATTGAAAACATGCCCGGCAAGCTGGGTGAGGTCACACAGGTTTTAGGGGAAAACGGCATCGACATGAGTGCCCTCTCCCTGGCGGACACCACGGATTTTGGGATTCTCCGTCTCATTGTCAACGACCCGGACAAGGCCTGTCAAGTGCTCCGAAACCACGATTTCATTGTAAAGCAGAGTGACGTGGTGGCCGCTGTCATCGACGACCGTCCCGGCGGACTGACCGCTGTGCTGCAAATTCTCTCCGGCGCCCAGGTTTCGGTAGAGTATATGTACGCCTTTGTGGGCAACCAAGACGGCCACGCTGTGGTGGTGATGCGAACCGACAACGCAGAGACCGCCCTCCAAGCTCTGGAGGACAATCACGTTTCAACCCTGGACCCAAAAGATATCTACCGACTGTAATCTGTCGGCCAGCCCGCCTCCCCGGAAAAGGGGAGGCGGGCTTTTTTCTTGACAGAGGGCTGATATCGTTTTACAATATTATAAAACGATATCAGGAGGTGCTCTATCATGCCCAAAAAATCCATGGAGAACCTGACCGAGTCCATGCTCTATGTCCTCATGGCTTTCCACTGCCGGCCCATGTGCGGCATCGAGGTGGCTGCCTTCCTGGATACCCTGACCAAGGGCCGGGTGCAGATGGGACCGGCCACCCTGTACACCATCCTGGGAAAGTTTGAAAAGGAGCACTATCTCCAGGAGATCCACGTAGAAGGGCGGAAACGCACCTATCGGATCACGGAGCGAGGAGAGCTGGCCTACGCTCAAGAATTGGAGCGGTTGCGAACCTGCCTGGCCGACGCCCAGCGGCTTCCGCCCCCTGCCATCCCCCAGCCGGAGAGCCCGGTGACAGACCCCACCCCCACCCCCACCCATGCCCCTGCCTGAAACCGCAGGCGGCTGCCCCCACAGAAAGGAGTGTCCCATGGCGACAAAAACAAAAACCCGCAGATGGATTCCCTGCCAATCCTATGACCTGGAAGCCATGGAGAGCTGGCTGGAGGAAATGGCCCGCTGTGGCTGGCGGCTGGAGCAGGTGGGCTGTTTTGGCTGCACCGCTGCCTTTGCCGCGGCCGCGCCCCAGATGGTCCGTTACCGACTGACCTCTGCCATGGACGCAGACACCTTCGGCACGGAGGCGTGGCTGGGGCCCTCCGAGGAGTCCCGCTGCCTGTATGCTGCCTATGGATGGGAATACGTGGCCAAACGGGGGCCCTTTTACATCTACCGTACCCGGGACCCGGCCGCTCGGGAGGTGGACACGGACCCCCATACCCAGGCACTGGTCCTCCGCTCCCTCCACCGGCGGGCGCGGGAGAGCTTGCTCACCCTGGTTCTGCTCTTTTTCCTGGTCTATCCCCTGACGCTGAACTGGTGGGAGATATTGCGTACTTTGTGGCAGCACGCTCCCGCTGCCTTCCTGCTCTACCTGATCCTGTTTCTGTGGATAACGGGGTTCTCCCTGGCTCGGGCCCGCCATTACCGCTGCCTGTGCCGGCAGCTGGAGGCCGGGCAGAGCCTGGACCACGGGATCCCCTGGCGTCCCCGGGCCCGCCGGTATCGGCTGGTCAGCGCCCTGCACCTGGGGCTGCTGGCGGCCTGCCTGGCAGTCGCCGTGTGGCTCAGGCTGGGCTGATGAGGGATTACAGCTCCCGCTTAATTTTCTGGATGGCGTTTTTCTCCAGGCGGGAGATCTGGGCCTGGGAAATCCCGATCCGAGCCGAGACCTCCATTTGGGTCTTCCCCTCAAAAAATCGGAGACGGAGAATGTGTTTCTCCCGGTCGCTGAGCCGGTCCATGGCCTCCTTCAGCGCAATTTGCTCCAGCCAGTTTTCGTCGGTGTTTTTCTGGTCCTTGACCTGATCCATGACACAGATGGTGTCTCCCCCGTCCGAGTACACAGGCTCATAGAGGGAGACCGGGTCCACAATGGCATCCAGGGCAAAGACCACCTCTTCCCGCTTTAGGTCCAAAAGTTTGGCAATCTCCTCCACACTGGGCTCTCGCTGGTGTTCCGCCACATATTTCTCTTTGGCCTGCAGGACCTTATACGCGGTATCCCGCATAGAGCGGGACACCCGGACAGAGCTGTTGTCCCGCAAGTACCGCCGAATCTCCCCCACAATCATGGGAACCAAATAGGTGCTTGGAAAAACGTCCAGGTCCACATTGAAATTGTCAATTCCCTTAATGAGGCCCACACAGCCCACCTGAAAAAGATCATCGGGATTTTCGTTGCGCCCGTCAAACTTCTTGATCACACTGAGCACCAGGCGAAGATTCCCCTGAATCAGGGTCTGCCGGGCCTCTTCGCTGCCAGCCCGAGCCTGCTGAAAGAGCACCTTGGCCTCCTCTCGGGAGAGGACAGGCAGCTTCGATGTATTGACGCCGCTGATTTCTACCTTGCTCAGTCGTCCCATATTGGTTTTCCCCGCTTTCATTGTACTGTTTTCAGTATCTCCGCCGGAGAAATCCTTCATTCGGAAAAAGGTCCGCTTTCTTGGGAATCGTTCCTCTGGATTCGATGGATTTTTTCATTTCTTCGGGTTCCATCGGCTCCCATCCCCGCTGCACCGCTTGGGCACAGCAGAAACCACATGTGTTTCCCTTTTTTCTGCCAAAAAAGCGGCGCATGTCAAAATCCCGCGCCGCCTCTGCCTTTCTCCATGAAACAGCAAGGTAAACCAGGAAAAAAGTCCTTGCAATATAAAAAAATTTATGGTAAAATGTTACCCGATTCCGTACGGGTCCAGACAAACGGCCGTGTGCCTGGGGACAGGTTGGCCGCACGGAGGAAGGGCCCGGAGGTACCAACTAAAACAATCAGGAGGAAACAATCCATGGCAGTCGTATCTATGAAACAGCTTCTTGAGGCAGGCGTGCATTTTGGTCACCAGACCCGCCGCTGGAACCCCAAGATGGCAACCTACATTTACACCGAGCGCAACGGCATCTATATTGTCGACCTGCAGAAGACCGTGAAGAAGCTGGAAGAGGCATACAATTTTGTCCGTCAGCTCTCTGAGAACGGCCAGAGCCTGCTGTTTGTCGGCACCAAGAAGCAGGCCCAGGACGCGATCCGGGAAGAGGCACAGCGCTGCGGCATGTTCTATGTCAACGCCAGATGGCTGGGCGGTATGCTCACCAATTTCAAGACCATGCGCGGCCGTGTGGACCGTCTGAACCAGCTGAAGAAGATGCAGGAAGACGGCACCTTTGACATGCTGCCCAAGAAGGAAGTCATCAAGCACATGGGCGAAATCGCCAAGCTGGAGAAGTATCTGGGCGGCGTGAAGGAAATGAAGAAGCTGCCCGGCGCTCTGTTCATCGTGGACACCCGTAAGGAGCGCAACGCCATCGCTGAGGCTCATCGTCTGGGCATCCCCGTTGTGGCCATCGCTGATACCAACTGCGATCCCGACGAGATCGATTACCCCATCCCCGGTAACGACGACGCCATCCGTGCCATCAAGCTGATTTCCTCCATTATGGCCAACGCCATGATCGAGGGCCGTCAGGGCGAGCAGGATGAGGAAGCCGCCGCCGAGACCGCTGAATAATCCGAGGATCACCGCTTAACCAACGGGGCAGGGTCGTTGCCCTGCCCCGTTTACCTTTGAAAATACGAACTGGAGGAAAAGAAAATGGCTTTTACTGCTGCTGATGTTAAGAACCTGCGTGAGATGACCGGCGTGGGTATGATGGACTGCAAGAAGGCACTGACCGAGACCGACGGCGATATGGACAAGGCCGTGGAGTATCTGCGTGAGAAGGGTCTGGCCAAGGCCGCCAAGAAGGCCGGCCGCATCGCTGCCGAGGGCGTGTCCTACGCTCTGGTGGAGAACGGCGTGGGCGCACTGGTGGAGGTCAACTGCGAGACCGACTTCTGCGCCAAGAGCGCTCCCTTCGTGGCCTTCGTCAAGGACATCGCCAAGGTGGTGGCCGACAACGATCCCGCCGACGTGGATACCCTGATGAACTGCAAGTATCCCGGCACTGAGCTGACCGTGTCCGAGACCATGCCCGAAAAGGTCATGTCCATCGGTGAGAACCTGCAGATCCGCCGCTTTGTCCGCTTTGCCGAGAACACCAGTGTGGGCTATGTCCATGCCGGCGGCAAGATCGGCGTGCTGGTGAATCTGGCTGTGGAGGGCGGCGTGGATGCCACCGAGATCGGCAAGAACGTTGCCATGCAGATCGCCGCTCTGAATCCCCGCTTCTGGGACAAGTCTCAGGTCACCGAGGATGTGCTGGCCGAGGAGAAGAAGGTGGCTCTGGCCCTGATGGATTCCGACCCCAAGATGGCCTCCAAGCCCGCTCAGGTGAAGGAGAAGATCGTCATGGGCAAGATGAACAAGTTCTATGAGGAGAACTGCCTGCTGCAGATGGAGTTCGTCCGTGGCGACCTGTTCTCCGGCACCGTGGAGCAGTATATCGCCGACGCCGGCAAGAAGCTGGGCGGCAGCGTGAAGTTCCTGACTGCCGTCCGCTATCAGACCGGCGAGGGCATCGAGAAGAAGGAAGAGAACTTCGCCGCCGAGGTGGCTGCCCAGATGAATCAGGGCAAGTAAGTCTCCTTATAGCAAAAGAGATCATACACCGTAAGATAAAAGCACAGGGCGCTTTCCGTAAGGGAGCGCCCTGTGCTTTCCTATTTACTTTCAGACCATGGTAAAGTATCATACGGATATCAGGAGATGCTGGCTATGATAACGATCCAAAGGGCGGACGATGTTTTTTCTGTCGATACCGAGCAGACACAACGGTATGATGAAGCACACTCCCGCTGCGACTGCGGGTACTGCCGCAACTACTACGCCCAAATAAAGGGTAAGCTTCCGAAATTAGACGCTTTTTTAAATGAAAAAAGCTCTGTGAGGCTTCACAGAGCTTTTAATCATCAGATCGCACGGGTAACCTTGCCGGAACGCAGGCACCGGGTACAAACATACACATGGCGAGGCGTGCCATTGATAACCGCCTTAACACGCTTGACATTGGGCTTCCAGGGACGATTGGAACGCCGGTGGGAGTGAGAGACCTTGATGCCGAAGGTCACGCCCTTGTCGCAAAATTCGCACTTAGCCATCCGTTGCACCTCCTTGCTGTGACTAACTTCCGCTTGATTCACAAGCATTTAATATAGTAGCAGATAAAACCGGAAAATGCAAGCACTATTTGACAAAAAAACAAAAAAATTCGGCAGAGAATCGAAGCGGCAGCTCCTCCACCGCAGGAAACCGCTCAGGGAGCGGGAAGGCGGGTACCGCAGAGGAGACGTAAGGGGAGGTGGGATGCGTTTTTGGTATTGTAAAAACGGCCCCTGTACGATATAATACTATAAATATAAACCGAGGAACAGGGGGCTTCCATATGGCAGATAAGGTGAAGCGCACCCCCGCCAAGCTCAGCAAGCTGGTGGAGGATTTTGACATGGAGATCGTGTGCCGGGGCAGCGACTATGACCAGCGCACGGTGAGCATTTCCGATATGAACCGTCCGGCCCTGCAGCTGGTGGGCTTTTACGACTACTTCGAGCCCAAGCGCCTGCAGGTGTTCGGCAAGTCCGAGATGACCTTCCTCAAGGCCATGAAGCTGGAGGACCGCCGCCGGGTGTTCGACAACCTGCTGCGCTGCGAGATACCGGCCCTCATCATCGCCCGGAACATGGAGATCTTCCCCGAGCTGCTGGAGATTGCCCGGAAGCACGGCCGCACGCTGCTGCGTTCCGAGCTGAACACCGTGGAGCTGACCAGTCAGATCATCGACTACCTGAACCGGGCGCTGGCCCCCCAGATCACCCGCCACGGCGTGCTGATGAACATCAACGGACAGGGAGTGCTGCTGCTGGGAGAATCCGGCATCGGTAAGAGCGAAACGGCCATCGAGCTGCTGAAGCGCGGCCACCGTCTGGTGGCGGACGACGCCGTGGAGATCCGGCGGGTGTCCGACTCCCTCTACGGCACGGCCCCGGAGCTGATCCGCCACTACATCGAGATCCGTGGCATCGGTGTCATCGACGTGCAGCAGCTGTTCGGCATGGGCTCCGTGCAGTTTGATACGGAGCTGGATCTTGTGGTGCAGCTGGAGAAGTGGGTGGACGGCAAGTTCTATGACCGCCTGGGTCTGGGAGAGGAGATGTATTCCATTCTGGGCGTCAAGCTGCCGTATATGATCATCCCCGTCCGGCCGGGCCGAAATCTGGCCGGCATCGTGGAGATCGCCACCATGAAGAACCGGCAGATGAAATTCGGCTATAACCCGGCCCGGGACTTCGTGGATCGGGTAGACCGTCAGATCGATGCCCTGACCCGGCAGAGTGAGGAGCAGAAATGAACTACATCGGCATTGACATCGGCGGCACCAACCTGAAGGCGGGGCTGGTGAACGACGAGGGCAGCATCCTCGCCGTGGAAAAGCGCAAAATTGCCGAGGTCTCCGACCAGAAAGCACTGGTGGAGGCACTGGTGGCGCTGACTCAGAGCCTGACGGAGCGAGGCGGCCTGACGCCGGAGCAGATACGCTCCGTGGGCGTGGGTGTGCCGGGAGCGGTGGAGATCCACTCCGGTGCGGTGCTGTACACCTGCAATCTGCCCCTGCGGAACGTCCCCCTCCGCAAACTCTTCCACCGGTATCTGCCCTACCCCCTGTATGTGGAGAACGACGCCAACTGTGCGGCACTGGCGGAGTACTACGCCGGAGCCGGCAAGGGCAGCAAGCGCTTTGTCACCATCACGCTGGGGACCGGCGTGGGAGCAGGCATCCTCCACAACGGACAGATCTATCACGGCGCTAACGGCATGGCCGGCGAGGTGGGCCACATGAGCATCGTCTACCACGGGGAGCCCTGTCCCTGCGGACGCAGAGGCTGCTGGGAGCGCTACGCCTCCGCCAGCGCACTGAAGCGCCTGACGGCACGGGCCATGGAGGAGCACCCCGGCAGCATCCTGTGCCGGGTGGTGGCCGAGAACAACGGCAAGGTATCGGGCCAGTCGGCCTTTATCGCCGCACGGGAGGGCGACCCCGTGGGCCAAAGCGTCTGCGACGAGTACATCGGCTATCTGGCGGCGGGAGTCACCAACGTGGTGAACATCTTCCAGCCGGATACGCTGGCCATCGGCGGCGGCGTCAGCAACGAGAGCGACGAGCAGCTGCTGCTGCCCCTGCGGCGGCTGGTGGAGCAGGAGAGCATCCCCTGCAACCGGGACAAACGCACCCGGATCGTCAAGGCCCAGTTGGGCAACAACGCCGGGATCATCGGCGCCGCCCTGCTGGGAAAACGAAAATTACGGAAATAGGAGGCTGGCCTATGTGCTGGTATGAGCAGCTGGATGAAAAAGTGCGGGAGTACCTGCCGGATATGACCATGGAGCGGGAGGTCCCCCTCAGCAGGCACACCTCCTTCCGCATCGGCGGCCCCGCCCGGCGGATGGCCTTCCCTACCAGCCGGGAGCAGCTGGTGATCCTCATGGGACTGGCGGAGAGCTGCGGCGTGAAGCCGTTCCTGCTGGGCCGTGGCACTAATCTGCTGGTGGACGACCGGGGGCTGGACACGCTGGTCATCAAGACGGCGGAGCATATGACGGCGGTGCGGCAGCTGGACGAGGCGACGCTGGAGGCGGACGCCGGCATCCTGCTGAACCATCTGGCGGTGTATGCCCAGCAGCACGGCCTGTCGGGGCTGGAGTTCGCCCACGGCATCCCCGGAACGCTGGGCGGCGCCATATGCATGAACGCCGGCGCTTACGGCGGCGAGATGCGTCAGGTGGTGACGGAGGTGACGGCGCTGCTGCCGGAGGGCGTGCGGCGCTTCACGGCGGAGGAGGCGGCCTTCGGCTATCGACGCAGCGCCTTTCTGGATACGGAGGCGGTGGTGCTGGGCGCCAGACTGCGCCTGACCCCCGATGACCCCGCTGCCATCCGGCGGCGGATGGACGATCTCATGGCCCGCCGCCGCCAGTCTCAGCCGCTGGAGTATCCCAGCGCCGGCAGCACCTTCAAGCGGCCGGAGGGCTACTTCGCCGGGACACTCATCGAACAGACGGGCCTGAAGGGCCTGACGGTAGGCGGAGCGCAGGTTTCCACCAAGCACGCAGGCTTTGTCATCAACGTGGGCGGCGCTACCAGCGCCGACGTGGAGGAACTGATCCAGCAGGTGCAGCAGGCGGTGTACGCCGCCCACGGCGTGCATTTGGAGCCGGAGGTGCGGATCGTCCGCTGAGAAAGGAACGAGCATGGAAATTCTGATCATCACGGGGCTGTCCGGCGGCGGCAAGAGCCGGGCGGCCTCCTATCTGGAGGATATCGGCTACTACACGGTGGATAATCTGCCGGCGGAGATGATGGTGAAGTTTGCCGACTTCTGCGCCGGGTCCAGCGGACGGTACGACCGGGTGGCGCTGGTGTACGACGTCCGCTCCGGGGAACCCACGGACATTCTCATCGAGACGCTGGAGCGCCTGAAGGCCAGCGGCGTCAACTGCCGGATGCTGTTTCTGGAGGCGGATAACCAGACCATCGTCAACCGCTATAAGGAGACCCGCCGGATGCACCCCCTGCAAAAGAAGGGCGAAAGTGTGGAGCAGGCCATCCGCCGGGAGCGGGAGTGGATGCAGCCGGTGCGGGATCATGCGGATTTCGTGCTGGACACCTCCGCCCTCTCCATCGCCAAGCTCCGCAGCGAGCTGCTGGACCTGTTCGGCCAGCAGGGGGATCGGGGAGGATTGGCCGTCAACGTCCTGTCCTTCGGCTTCAAGCACGGCATCCCCATCGAGGCGGATCTGGTGTTCGATGTGCGCTTCATGCCCAACCCCTACTACGTGCCGGAACTGAAAAATAAAACGGGACTGGATCAGGCGGTGCGGGACTTTGTGTTCTCCTTCCGCCAGACCAACGATTTCATGGAGCAGCTGGAGAAGATGCTGACCTTCCTGCTGCCCCTGTACGCCGAGGAGGGCAAGTCCGCACTGGTCATCGCCATCGGCTGCACCGGCGGCCACCATCGCTCCGTGGCGGTGGCCCATGAGCTGGCGGAGTACATCACGGAGGAAGGGTATCAGGTCACGGAAAACCATCGGGACATCTCCCGATAACAGGAGGGACGCTGTATGGAGCCATACCGACAGTCGGTAGCACCGGAGCACGGCCCCCGCATCGCCGCCATCGGCGGCGGCACGGGCCTGTCCACTCTGCTGCGTGGCCTGAAGCGTTATACGAAGAATATCACGGCCATCGTCACGGTGGCCGATGACGGCGGCGGCTCCGGGCGGCTGCGGCAGGACCTGGGGATGCTTCCGCCGGGGGATATCCGCAACTGTCTGGAGGCGCTGGCCAATGCCGAGCCCCTGATGGCCCAGCTGATGCACTACCGGTTTCCGGAGGGAGAGCTGGCAGGCCAGAGCTTCGGCAATCTCTTTCTGGCGGCCCTCAACGGCATCATGCCCAGCTTTGACCGGGCGGTAGAGAGTCTGAGTCAGGTGCTGGCCATCACCGGTAGGGTGCTGCCGGTGACCAATGAGAATATCCAGCTGGAGGCGGAGTTTGAAAACGGCGCACGGGTGGTGGGGGAGTCCCGCATCTTTCAGTGCAAGCAGGAGCAGGACTGCCGCATCCGCCGGGTGAATCTGCTGCCCAGCCGTCCCAAGGCCCTGCCGGAGGCGGTGGAGGCCATCCGGGAGGCGGAGATGGTGGTGCTGGCGCCGGGGAGCCTGTATACCAGCATCATCCCCAACCTGCTGGTGGATGGCATCGTGGAGGCCATCCGGGAGTCCCGTGCCCTGAAAATTTACGTCTGTAATGTCATGACGCAGGAGGGGGAGACAGAGGGGTATACTGCCTCGGACCATATCCGCGCGCTGTTTAACCACAGCTGCCCCGGCCTCTTTGACTTATGCCTGGTCAACGACGCCCCCATCCCACCTTCGGTGATGCGGGGCTATACCCGTGAGGGGGCGGAGCCCATCCTGTGCGACCGGGATGCCTGCGAGGCGTTGGGGGTGGAGGTCATCACTCGCCCCGTGTCCACGGTGGAAAACGGGCTGGTGCGCCATAATCCGGGCCATTTGGCGTGGGAACTGGTGCGGCTCCATGCCCAGAGAAATATCCGTCTGGTGGAGGATTCCCTCCGCCGGACGCCGAGAAACCGAGTGGAGAAATGAGGAAGGTATGCAGTCATTTGCGGGAAAGGTAAAAAATGAGCTGTGCCGGACGCCGGTGCAGCGCCTGTGCTGCGCACGGGCCGAGGCCTACGGCGTGCTGCTCTACGGCAATACCTTCAGCCCCACGGAGGTGCGGCTCATTACCGAGAGCGCTGACTTTGCCGCCCGGCTGCCCCGGCTGTTCCAGCGGGCCTTCGGTCTGAAATTCGACCGTCTGCCGGAGGAGGAGCGGGGGAAGCTGATCTTCGGCATCACCGACCGGAGCAAGCTGGACCGCATCATCAACCAGCTGGGCTACGATCCCCGGCAGAATCTGGTGCTCCATGTGAACTTCGGGCTGCTGGAGGATGAGTGCTGCCGGACGGCCTTCCTGCGGGGGGCCTTTCTGGCGGGGGGCAGCGTCACCGACCCGGAAAAGCGCTACCATCTGGAGCTGGATACCGGCCATGCACAGGCCAGCCGGGAGGTAGCGACGCTGCTGACGGAGATGGGCTTTCTGCCCCACAGCGTCCGCCGGGGTGGCAGCTCTGTTATTTACTTCAAGCAGTCTGAGCATATCGAAGATCTGTTGACCACCATTGGGGCCCCGGCGGCGGCTATGGATATCATGACCGCCAAGGTGGATAAGGAGATCCGCAACGGGGCCAACCGAGCCATGAACTGCGACATGGCCAATGTAAATAAGACCATTGACGCTGCGCTGGAGCAGAAAAATGCCATCCAGCGTCTACAGGAGAACGGACGGCTGGAGCGCCTGCCGGAAAAGCTGCGGCAGACAGCTCTGCTGCGCCTGCAATACCCGGAGATGTCCCTGTCCCAGCTGGCGGAGAAATGCGACCCGCCGGTGACGAAATCCTGCATGAACCATCGGATGCGGAAACTATTGGAGGAGGCGAAGAAGCTGTGATGACGAAGGAAGATCGGTGCCGTCTGGCCCTTGGCTATCACCGGCAGCACTATAACTGCGGCCAGAGTGTGCTGGGGGCCTTCCGGGACCTGACGGGTCTGACGGAGGAGCAGTGCTGGGGCCTTGGCAGCGGTCTCGGCAGCGGGATGCGCTGCGGCGGCATCTGCGGCGCCGTGTCCGGCGGCGTGCTGGTGCTGGGCCTGCTGCACCCCTACACGGCACAGGAGGGGCCGGAGGGCCGGCGGCGCTCCGTGGAGCAGGTCAAAGAGTTCCAGCGCCGCTTCACCCAGCAGTTTCACCTGCTGAACTGCCGGGAACTGCTGGCGGAGCGTGGCCTGCATCCTACGCCTACGGCGCAGGCGGTAGGGGCCGACGACCACTGCGGAACACTCATCGTTTCGGCGGTGGAGCTGCTGTGTGACTATCTGGCGGAGCTGGACGGCCAAAAATAAGAAGCCGAGAATAAGCAGCCAAGAGCAAGCGGTCAGGGATGAACCTGCGACGGAGGAAAGAGTAGCTATGGGATTTGTGCATCTTCATGTGCATACGGAATACAGCCTGCTGGACGGTGCCTGCCGCATCCGAGACCTTCCGGCCCGCATCCGGGAAATGGGCCAGACGGCGGTGGCCATCACCGACCACGGGGTCATGTATGGTGCCATCGACTTCTACCGGGCCTGCAAAGCAGAAGGCATTCATCCGATCATCGGGTGCGAGGTGTATGTGGCCCGCCGCACCCGGTTCGACAAAGTTCATGAATATGACGCCGAGTCCCGGCATCTGGTGCTGCTGTGCAAAAACGAGACGGGCTATAAAAATCTTATCAAGATGGTGTCGGTGGGCTTTACGGAAGGCTTTTACAACAAGCCGCGTGTGGACCACGAGCTGCTGGAAGAGTACCATGAGGGGCTGATATGTCTCTCCGCCTGCCTTGCGGGCGAAATCCCTCAGGCTTTGTTGGCAGGGGATTATGAAAAAGCCAAGAATCTTGCGCGGTACTATGAAGATCTGTTCGGCAAAGGAAACTATTATATTGAGATACAGGACCATGGGCTGGACGAGCAGCGCACGGTGCTGCCCCTGCTTGTGCGGCTTTCCCGGGAAACAGGCATTCCTCTGGTCGCCACCAACGACGCCCACTATCTTGAAAAAGAAGATTCCAGGATGCAGCACATTCTCATTTGCATCCAGACAAACAAGACGGTGAATGACGATGACGTACTGGAATTCGGCACGGATGAGTTCTACGTCAAAAGCACCGAAGAGATGTACGAGCTGTTCAGCGCATGGCCCGAAGCCTGTGAAAACACGAACCGAATCGCAGAGATGTGCAGCTTTGATTTTGAATTCGGCGTGACAAAGCTGCCGTATTTTGTGGCGCCGGACGGCATGGACAACAAAGAGTATTTTGTAAAGCTGTGCCGGGACGGTCTGCTGCGGCGGTACGGTGCGGACGTGCCGGAGGATATACGCGCCCGGCTGGACTACGAGATATCCATTATTGACCGCATGGGGTATATCAACTATTATCTGATTGTGTTCGATTTCATCAACTATGCGAAAGAGCACGGGATTCCGGTGGGACCGGGACGAGGTTCCGCTGCGGGAAGTATCGTGGCATATTGCCTGAAGATCACCAACATTGATCCCATTCATTATAATCTGCTGTTTGAACGTTTCCTGAATCCGGAACGTGTGTCCATGCCCGATATTGATGTGGACTTCTGCTTCGAAC
>OLNU01000956.1_pt1 | contig 24022 bp, 20 predicted proteins | sample 1672241 | NCBI WGS metagenome assembly OLNU01 (sample SAMEA3136663, study PRJEB25190) | human gut metagenome | biome: human gut; feature: human-associated habitat; material: faeces | place: Austria | collected 2013 | reverse complement strand
CAATGAACAAAAAAGCATACAAAGCACTTGAATACTATAAAATCATAGATCTGCTGACAGACAAGGCTTCCTCCCCCATGGGAAAAGATCTCTGCCGGAAGCTTACCCCTTCCACAGATATCGAGGAAATCCGGTCCATGCAGCTGCAGACCCACGATGCCCTTGCACGCCTGTTCAAAAAAGGCGGCATTTCCTTTGGAAGTGTCAAGGATATCCGGGGCACACTGAAACGTCTTACTGTAGGCAGCGCCCTGAACGCGCCGGAGCTGCTTTCCGTCTGCAGTCTTCTGGAAAATACCGGCCGTGTCAAAGCCTATTCCAGAAGTGACCGTGACGACGGAATGACCGATTCCCTTGACGGAATGTTTGCGGCACTGGAACCTCTGACACCACTGAGCACAGAGATCCGCCGCTGTATCCTTTCCGAGGATGAGATCAGTGACGATGCCAGCAGCACCCTTCGTCAGATCCGCCGCAGCATCAAGGCCACCAACGACCGGATCCACACTCAGCTTTCTTCTCTGGTTGCAGGAAGCGCCCGGAATTATCTTCAGGATTCTGTCATCACCATGCGTGACGGCCGCTACTGTATCCCGGTAAAAGCCGAGTACAAAGGCCAGGTTGCCGGTATGATCCACGACCAGTCCGCCACAGGTTCCACTCTTTTCATTGAGCCTATGGCTGTTGTCAAACTGAACAACGACATCCGCGAGCTGGAGCTGAAAGAACAGAAAGAGATCGAAGTAATCCTTGCGTCTTTAAGCCAGCAGGTAGCCGCAGAGCTGGAATCCATCCACGCAGATCTTTCCATCATGGTACAGCTGGACTTTATCTTTGCCCGTGCCGCTCTTGCCATGGACATGAATGCCAGCGAACCTATCTTCAATACCGAAGGACGGATCCGCCTGCGCCAGGCCCGTCACCCGCTGATCGACAGGAAAAAAGCCGTTCCTATTGACATCCGCCTTGGAGATGATTTTGACCTCCTGGTTGTCACAGGACCAAACACCGGTGGTAAAACCGTCTCCCTGAAAACCGTAGGACTTCTCACTCTTATGGGCCAGGCAGGCCTTCATATCCCGGCACTGGACCGTTCCGAACTTGCACTTTTCCGCGAGGTCTATGCGGATATCGGAGATGAGCAGAGCATTGAGCAGTCCTTAAGTACCTTCTCCTCTCATATGACAAACGTGGTTTCCTTCCTGAAATCCGCAGATCAGGACTCCCTGGTCCTCTTCGATGAGCTTGGTGCAGGTACCGACCCAACCGAGGGTGCCGCTCTTGCCATTGCTATCCTGTCCCATCTTCACGAACAGGGCATCCGCACCATGGCAACCACTCATTACAGTGAGCTGAAAATCTATGCCCTCTCTACCCCGGGTGTGGAAAATGCCTGCTGTGAATTCGATGTGGAAACTTTACGCCCCACCTACCGTCTTCTGATCGGTGTTCCCGGAAAAAGTAACGCATTTGCCATTTCCTCCAAACTGGGACTTCCGGATTTCATCATCGACAAGGCAAAAGAGCAGATCAGTGAACAGGATGAATCTTTTGAAGATGTTCTGACATCCCTGGAGCAGAGCCGAGTCACCATCGAAAACGAACGTGCAGAAATTGCCCGTTACAAAGAGCAGGTAGAAGAACTGAAAAAATCCCTCCAGGAAAAAGAAGAAAAACTGGACGAACGAAAAGAACGCATCTTAAGAGAAGCCAATGAACAGGCACATGCGATTCTCCGTGATACCAAGGAATACGCAGACCAGACCATGAAACTTTTCCATAAATTCCAGAAGGATCACGTAGATACCGCTTCTGTGGAAAAAGAGCGGCAGAATCTGAAGAAACGTATGTCAAAGGCTGAAAAAGGCATGTCTTCCAAACAGCAGAAGCAAAAACCAAAGAAGCAGCTGAAACCATCCGATCTTTCTCTTGGCGATACTGTAAAAGTTCTCAGCCTGAATCTGAAAGGAACCGTTTCCAGCCATCCGGATTCCAAGGGATATCTCTTTGTGCAGATGGGAATCATCCGTTCCAAAGTACATATCTCCGATCTGGAGCTTGTGGACGAGCCGGTGATCACCACCCCGTCCATGCAGCGTACCGGTGCCGGAAAGATCCGCATGTCAAAAGCGGCCAGCATTTCCACAGAGATCAATCTTCTGGGAAAAACCGTGGACGAAGCAGTTGCAGAGCTGGACAAATATCTGGATGACGCCTACATCGCACACATGAAATCCGTCCGCATTGTTCACGGAAAAGGTACCGGCGCCCTCAGAAAAGGTGTCCACAATTACCTGAAACGCCAGAAACATGTAGCTTCCTTCCGTCTCGGAGAATTCGGAGAAGGCGATGCCGGCGTAACCATCGTAGAATTCAAGAAATAAAAAAGGAGCGGAAACCATGGCTACAAAACAGAAAATCCTCATTGTTGACGATGACAACAACATTGCAGAGCTGGTTGCTCTCTATCTCACAAAAGAATGCTTTGAGACTAAGATCGTAAATGACGGCGAGGAAGCCCTGAAGCAGTTCCATATTTTTCACCCGGATCTGATCCTTCTGGATCTGATGCTTCCGGGCATTGACGGATACCAGGTATGTCGTGAGATCCGTCATACTTCCGATGTACCGATCATCATGCTTTCCGCCAAAGGAGAAACCTTTGACAAAGTCCTGGGACTGGAACTTGGAGCAGACGATTACATCATCAAACCTTTCGACTCCAAAGAACTGGTTGCCCGTGTCCGTGCAGTGCTTCGCAGATTCCATGTAAAATCATCGTCTGCCGCACCAAAGGAAAAATGTGTATCCTATCCGGATCTGGTGATCAACCTGACCAACTATTCTGTGACATATATGGGACATCAGATCGATATGCCGCCAAAGGAACTGGAGCTTCTCTATTTTCTGGCAGCTTCTCCCAATCAGGTTTTCACAAGGGAGCAGCTTCTGGATCATATCTGGGGCTATGAATACATCGGAGATACCAGGACTGTAGACGTTCACATCAAACGTCTCCGTGAGAAGATCAAGGATAATCCAAACTGGGCGCTTTCCACCGTCTGGGGGATCGGTTACAAATTTGAGGTAAAAGATTCATGAAACAGCATCTTTATACCAAACTGCTGATCCTGTATTTTGTGCTGGGCGGAATCTGCTTTCTGCTCCTTTCCTCCGGAGGCTCCTATCTGGTAGAAAAAAGGCTTGAACGCTCCACCGGAGAGTCCCTTTACCGCGCAGCCAGCCAGATGGTTTCCGGAAATGAACTCCGTCAGTCTGTAAAAGACCCGGAAAATGCCTCCCTCTCCCTGGCTCTTTCCTCTGCTGCCGCATTTCAAAATGCAGATTTCTGGGTCATGGACACGGACGGAACCGTTCTGATAAACACAGATGAACAGTCTTCCGGCTCCGGTGAGATCACTGTCAAAAATTTCCGGCCTGCAGATTACGAAAATATCTGTTATTCTTCCGGTACGTTTTATGGGACATTCAAAACCACGCAGTTAAGCACCGTCGTACCCATAAAAGATACAGACCAGGTGATTGGTTATCTGGCAATCCACTACCCTATGAAAAACCTCTACGAAAGCCGCAGCAATATCGTAGAGGTTATGATCCTGATCTTTATTGTGATCTATGCACTGTTTTTCAGTTTTCTTCTGATCTATTTTTACAGAGTCCACAAACCTCTGAAAGAAATCTTGAAGGGTGCCCTGGAATTTGCCAACGGAAATCTTACCTACACGATCCCCGTAGATTCTGAAGATGAGATGGGATATCTTTCCCACTCCCTGAATTACATGGCAGACAAGCTGAACAAAAACGGAGAATATCAGCGACAGTTTATCTCCAACGTATCCCATGATTTCCGCTCACCTCTGACCTCCATCAAAGGATATGTGGAAGCCATGCTGGATGGTACCATCCCACCGGAAATGCAGGAACGCTATCTGAAAGTCATTGCCTTTGAATCCACACGTCTGGAGAAATTGACCCGAAGCCTCCTCACCTTAAACGAACTGGATGTCAAAAAACGGATGATGCACATGCGGCGTTTTGATATCAACGAAACCATCCGTACTACAGCGGCCTCCTTCGAGGGGACCTGTTCGGAGCGGAATATCCGGCTGGAACTCCTTCTGGCAGGCAAAGAGCTGTTCGTCCGCGCGGATATGGAGCAGATCCAGCAGGTACTGTACAATTTATTGGACAATGCAGTAAAATTCAGCAGCGACAATTCTTCCATTACACTGGAAACAACCGTCAACCATGGCAAAGTTTTTGTCTCTGTCAAAGACCGGGGAACCGGAATTCCAAAAGAAAGTCTTTCCAAAATCTGGGACCGTTTCTACAAGATTGATGCCTCCCGTGGAAAAGACCGTAAGGGAACCGGCCTTGGACTTGCCATTGTGAAAGAGATCATCAACGCCCACAAGCAGAATATTAATGTAATCAGCACTGTTGGTGTGGGAACGGAATTTATTTTTACTCTTGAAAAAGCAAAATAAAACATCAAAAAACCTCTGATCCGGAAAGCTGTAAAAGAAATATTCCTTAATATTTCCTGCAATCTTTCCGAATCAGAGGTTCTTTTATTTACTCTATAAATCTTCTTCGGATTGCTATCCAATATGTAAAGCAGACATTCACTTTCAATTTTTCATCCGTTCACAATCTTATTTCCAGTCGTAATTTCTCAGATGCCCTTCCAGATTCATATGTGCAAAATTATGCTGGCGCAGCGCCTCATAAAGCACAATGGCAACGGAATTGCTTAAATTCAGGGAACGGATATCCCCGATCATGGGGATCCTCACGCAGGTTTCCTGATTCTTTACCAGAATATCCTCCGGAATTCCTGCACTTTCCTTGCCAAACATAATGAAACAGTCATCCTCATACTTTACATCCGTATACGTCTGAGGCGCTTTGGTAGTCGCGTAATAAATCTTCGCTCCCGGATTCTTCTTGAGAAAATCCTCATAATCCAGATATCTGGTCACATCCAAATGTTCCCAGTAATCCATGCCTGCACGCTTGATTGCCTTCTCATTGAGACGGAAACCAAGCGGCTCGATCAGATGTAATCTGGTTCCTGTTGCCACACAGGTTCTGCCGATATTACCTGTATTTGCCGGAATTTCCGGCTCATGGAGTACAATGTTTAAAACTCCCATTATTTTCCTCTTTTCTATAAAACTGTCAAGCGGATATTCGCAATCCGCTTCGCTGTATATAATCCTAAATGCTGCAAACATTCAACGATTTATATTCAATCTTTTCCATTCGTCTTCCGCCGGACGCTCCAGATATCTGGCATTTCCGCCGCTGTAAAGAAGCCTGTCATTTCCGGAATTGGTCTGCCCGATCACTGCTGCCATGATCCCTTCTCTTCGTAACTCCTGCACAAACGCATCGCCACCCTGGATTCCCAGAAGAATACTTCCACCGGAAAGGAGTTTATAGGGATTCACATCAAAGATCTCACAGATCTCTATGGTTTCCTGTCGGATGGGTACGCTTCGAAGGTCTGCGCTAAGTCCCACTCCGGATGCTTCCGCCATTTTCCAGAGTGCAGACAGAAAGCCGCCTTCCCCCATCAGATACCCGGCACTGGCTCCGGACGCTTCCGCCATCTTCCAGACCTTATTGTTCTCTTTTTTCATTCCTGTTCCGTAAACTTCCGGAAGTTTTCCGGCATCTTCAAGGAACCGTTCCGAAAAAACTTCCCGCAGTCTGTCATGGTAATTCTCTGCAATCCATGCCGTACCTTCTGCTGCCACAGGGCCTGCCACGATCAGTTCATCTCCGGGTTTCAGCTGTCCGTCAATTTCCGCCTGAAGTGCCTCCAGTGCTTTTTTCCCAAGTTTCATAACTGCCGCCTTAGTAAATGATCAGCGAAAGCACAGTCGGAACTACCATTGCCAGAACCAGAATAACTGCGATGATCGCTGTGATCACTTTTCTTTTTTTCGGATCAAACATTCCCATAATTTTTATTCACCTCATCTGTAATATCCGTTAATCGCGCATTGTTGGTCAAAGGATCCCTGTCTGTATAATCGAAAAGAATCGTCTTTCCATCCCGGAACACCTCGATATGGGCGGTCTTCGGGATTTTTTCCGCTTTCCGGTAATCCCAGATCAGCCGCTCGTATGGCTTCTGATCGGATGCAAAAGATGGTCTGCTCTTTAAATTCTCCCGAAGATAAAGATCCAGAAGCATCACATCGGAAAGGACTTCCAGCGGGATCTCTTTCTGTTCTCCGGCAAATTCCATCAGGATCTCATAGCGTCTCATCCTGGAATGAGAAATCTCCGAGTATCCTTTTTTCTCATAAAATCTGCCAAGTGCCTCATACATCCGGAAAGGATCTTCAAAATACTGTTCCAGAAATACAAGGGTGTGTTTGAACTGACCACTATTATAATACACTTCCACCATACTTTCCACCATTTTCAGCCCCAAAATCTCCCCGTAGGTCAGCCAGGCTGTGGAAAGCACTTCATAAGGTTCCCGGTCTTTGTAAAGGATCTGATATTCTCCGGTCATCTCCATCATATGCGAACCCTTCAGCACTTTCAGAAAACCAAGCTGAAATTGCTCCGGCCGCAGTGCATAGACATCGCAGAAAGACTTGTGGAAGCTTTCATATCCCTCATAGGGAAGTCCTGCGATCAGATCCAGATGCTGGTGGATATTTCCAAAGCTGTGGATCTGCTCTACGATTCCTTTCAGTTTTTCAAAATCCATGGTTCTCCGAATAGCTTTGATGGTCTGCGGATTGGTGGACTGTACCCCGATCTCCAGCTGGATCAGGCCCGGGCGCATGGTTTTCATCAGAGCCAGTTCCTCCTCACGGAGAAGGTCCGCGGAAATTTCAAAATGGAAGTTCGTGATCCCGTTGTCATGCTCTGTAATATACCGCCAGATTGCCATGGCGTGGTCATGTTTACAGTTGAAGGTACGGTCCACAAATTTGACCTGTGGAACTTTATTATCAATAAAAAACTGCAGTTCTTTTTTTACAAGTTCAATATCCCGGAACCGGAGCTTCTTATCTATGGAAGAAAGACAGTAACTGCAGGAAAATGGACATCCCCTGCTGCTCTCATAATAAATAATGCGGTTTTTAAACTCCGTAAGGTTGCTGTATGCAAACGGAACTTTACTTAAGTCCATCAGTTCCCGCCAGCCTGTGTGTACAATATCCGGGACTTTGGTTTCGTCATGAAATACCACACCTCGGATTTCTTTCAGGTTTTCCGGTTTTCTTTCTATATAATAGCCTGCCAGTTCATGGAAAGTTTCTTCTCCCTCTCCTACCATCACACCAAAAAATGCGGGATTCTTTTTCAGAAATTCCACCGCATCGTAAGATACTTCCGGACCGCCTGCCCAGAAATCCACATGTGGAAGGATTTTCTTAAGATCCGGTACCAGTTCTTTTACAAAGGAAATATTCCAGATATAGCAGGAAAAACAGATCACATCCGGCTGTTCCAGATAAATGTCCTTTAAAATATCATCCTGGATCTGATTGATCGTATACTCTTTGATCACTACATTGGGGCTGTACTCTCCAGAACAGGATTTCAGGTTGTATACTGCAAGATTGGAATGGATATATTTTGCGTTGCACGCTGCAAGTAAAATTTTCAAAATTTGTATTCTCCTAACTTCCGCCGGATGATTTCCCTCTTTACCCGGCATTTTTCATTATTTCTCCGTTTGATTCTTTCGCCTTATGATTATAGCGTTCCCATCCCCGGATGTAAATAGAAAAACCGGATTCCTCTTTTGCAACAAAGATTCCGTTTCTGTTGTATTTCCATTCAAACAGCGTTAAAATGGATACTACATCTTTTATAAAGGAGTACCTTTTTATGGACCGAAACAGCTGCCTGAACTATTTTCAGGCTTTTCCCTTCTGGGAACATATGACCGAAGAAGACCAGGATTTTCTTCTTGATAATATCCGTGAACTTCATTACCCGGCAGGTGCTGCCATACAGTCAGAAGAACGCCAGTGTCTGGGAACTCTTTTTCTTCTGAAGGGCGTTCTCCGCGTGTACCTTCTGTCCTCTCAGGGAAAAGAAGCCACACTGTACCGTTTAAGGGACAGTGATATCTGCACCCTTTCCGCTTCCTGTATGCTTTCTGCCATCACATTTGATGTGCAGATCGATGCGGAAACAGACTGTGATCTTCTTCTGCTTCCGGCAGTTCCTTTTTCCCGGCTGATGAAAAACAACATCTATCTGGAAAATTTCATCTATAAACGGACAACCGAACATTTCTCGGATGTGATCGCCGGAATCGAACGGACATTTTTTATGACGTTACCTCAGAGGATCGCAGCCTTCCTGCTGGACGAAGCTGCAGATACCGGTTCTGATGAACTCACTCTCACCCAGGAGGCAATCGCCCGCTCCATCGGAAGTGCCAGGGAGGCAGTCAGCCGCAGCCTCAAAAAAATGAATAAAGACGGCTCTATCCAGATCTCACGGGGATCGATCCGCATTCTGGATAAAAGACGTCTTTATGAAATGATGAATACTTTTTAATTTGAAGATGTTTTAGGTGCCGGCTGCAGGATCCACCAGAACAGCATCGGCATAATAGTCATTACCGGCCACATATAACGGATCATCCCATTTACAGGAGACACAAGACATATCAGTATATTCAGCACCGGTATGGCAAAGATCAGGAGTTTTTTCCATTGCTTCTTCACCAGAAGATATCCCATCAGCAACAGAGTAAGCCAGGTATACGTTCCTGCACTTAAAATAAGTCCCAGGCCAGGTGCGCGCATCCATAATTCATCATAAAGCCGGAATATATACTGGATTTTTTTTGGTCCAACATAACTGACATCGATCCCGGCTTTCTTCTGATACAGTTTATCTATGTAAAACCGGTACACGCCCTGCTGTCCTCTTCCCATATGGAACGGATCATTATAACTGTAGATATTATTCAATGTCGCCTGGACATATACTCCCGGATGACGACGGAACATGGCAAACCAGGCTTTAAAATAATCTTTCATGTATCCATCCAATTTAGGATCATTATCATCATCTCTGAACCTGAATGTAATTTTCACAGGATCCGACAGTTCCGGATTATACTTTTCGGCAAGAACATCATAATCCAGGATCCTGTTTATCGCTTTCTTCTCACTTGCGGTTACATCATCCGGATATTCTCTCAGATATCGGGCAGTCTGCTGAAACGGTACCGAAAGCATTTCACATCGGGATCCAGGTGCCACGCCAAGGGCAGGTGCTGCCCCCTTTTCTACGCCCAGATAGCAGGCAAAAACACAGACAGCCACAATAAATGCATATTTCCTCGCGCCCTTTACCAGGAAGAAAAACAAAAGGATCAAAGAAGGCAGGACCAGATGAATGCCATTATTTCGGGTAAGACAAACACTGATTCCCAGAAGAAATAAATATACTGCCTTTCTCTTGGAAAAGGAATGACAAATATCTATATACACTGCAAAATACAAAGTAATGACTGCCGTATATAATCCATCTTTGATCACTGCCTGCGCATAGCTTCCAAATATGGGAACAAATGCAAACAGCAGAACAGTACCAAAAAGTATCCATTTTGGAGCCTTCCATCTGTACAGATAGCGGACTACCGCACTGTAACACCAGATTTCCACAGAAGTAAACACAATGACGATCAGAAATACTCCAAAATTATAACACCAGATAGTTTTTCCAAGTGTCAGCAGTCCACCCATGATCATCGTCAGGACCCATGGATGATGATTGTCCAGCGGCATAGCTCCCAAAAATACATCCAGCTGCCGAAATCCATCTGCCGGGATCGAACCTGGGAGAAATGCCAGGATAAACGGTGTCCATCCAATGATCATAGATATCTTTGCCAGGCGGAACCACATTACTTCTTCCTCTCTGGCCGGGATACGCCCGCAGGCCTTTCGGAAAAACTCCATCTCAGGAATCCTCCAGAAATAAGTGATTCCCATATCACAGATAATATAAAATCCTATAAAACATCCGGCTGAGATCAGGATCTGTTTCTTTGCGCCAAACAGAAAATCCCAGTTTCCATTTGTAAAATAAGAAGTTCCAAGAAGCATTCCCGCCGAAAAGATCACTGCCAAAACATGTGCCTGCCAGTTTCTGTATTTCCGGTAGCCCTCCCATCCTTTCACGTATAAAATAAGAAGCAGGATCCATGCAAGCAAGCTCGTGCATCCCAATCCATTATAAACATCGCTCATTTTTTCTACAGAAGTATTTCCATCCATTGGAAGGCCCGTAAAAGAAAAGGCCAGCGCTGTGATCATTGCCGCGATCACAGGCACTGCATTCTTTTTTATTATTTTCTCATCCATATTTTTATTAACCCTTGTCTAAAATTTTCAGTAAACCAACAATGCTCCGGAAACCATTTCGGTTCCCAGAGCTGTATCTGTTTTTTCTGTTTTCTGTTTTGGTTACTGAAGCGCTGCCTCAAGCTCTGTCTTTGATGTCAGTCCCACAAAACGTGCGGTCTCTTTTCCTTCTTTGAATACCAGCAGTGTGGGGATACTCATGATCTTGTACTGCTGTGCCAGTGATGGCTCTTTGTCTACGTCAACCTTGCCAACCTCATATCCGGCTTCTGCAAGCTCTTCCACGACCGGAGCCTGACGTCTGCATGGTCCGCACCAGGTTGCCCAAAAATCTACCAGTACCGGCTTTTCTGCCTTTAATACCTCTGTTTCAAAATTGTCTGTTGTAAAAACTTTTGCCATGATAAAATTCCTCCTTGATCCTGTATTTATTTTTAGTATCAGCTTATGCTTACGCCTTCAGAAGCTTCCGCACATACTGACAGGCGGAAAGTCCTGCCTGGGCACCGTCATGAACAGCTTTTGCCACCTGGAGAAGTCCACCGGTGCAATCACCTGCTGCATACAGTCCCGGAACTGTAGTCTCCATCTCTTCATTGACCCGGATATTTCCTTTTTCATTCAGTTCCGCTCCGATCTGGCGGGCCATCTCCGAGCTTCCGGCTGTACCAAGTGCTACAAAGACTCCCTCTGCCGGCACAAAAGAATCTGCTCCGGTACCTGCTTCCTGCATGGACACATCACTTTTCAGGCGGATGCCGGAAACACGCTCATCCCCTTCGATCGCCTGGATCTTCATGGTGTTAACCGGAAGCGGATTTTCTCTTGAAAATTCCGGTTTCTTTCCATCTGTAAAGATCGTCACACGGGAAGCGGTATGGGAAAGTTCTTCTGCTTCATGAAGAGCAAAATCACTGTTTCCAAGCACTGCCACTTCTTTTCCTCTGTAAAAAAATGCGTCACATACTGCGCAGTAGCTGACACCTTTTCCCTCAAATTCCTTTACTCCCGGAATCCTGGCAGAAGCTCTCCTGCTTCCGGTTGCCAGGATCACACTGCGTGCCTCAAAATCTCCTGCGGTAGTTTTCACCTCAAAAGTATCAAAACCACCCATTCCCACAACCTGGGCATCCAGGATCCGTACTCCAAGTGCTCTTGCCTGGGCAAGACCTCTTTCGAAAAGCTCTCTGCCGGACAGCGGCTGCTCCAGTCCGTAATAGTTCTCGATCTTCTCCGCTTTTTCCAGTGAACCGATCCCTGTATTTATGATAAGCGGATCCATATTTCCTCTTGCCGCATAAAGTGCTGCCGAGATCCCGGCCGGACCTGCTCCTATGATAATGATATTCTCCATTTCAGACACCTGCTTTCTTCTTCGTTTGGATCTGTTCTATAATATACGCTTCGCATTGGTCTGTTTCTGTGATCAGGTCACTTTTCCTTCACAGAAGTCATTATACCACATTCCCCCAAAATTACACCTTTTTTTCAATAGCTTTTATTTGCGTCTGTTTCTCTTCTATGCTATTATTATAACAACTTTAAACCAATTAAATGAATCAAGATGATACCCCTGCGGGATCATAAATATCTGCTTGACCTGTAAGGAAACGGATTCCTTATATTTATCAATAGATCATGAATCATAAAAAGGAGCCTAATCTCTATGAGAAATTTTGAATATTTTACCCCTACCCGGGTTATTTTCGGAAAAGATACACATCTTAAGATCGGCACTGTTCTAAAAGAGCAGAACTGCAGCAAAGTACTGATCCATTATGGCAGCCATAGTGCAGTAAGCTCCGGTCTGATCGATGAGATCCGATCTTCTCTGGATGAAGCTGGAATTTCCTATGTCACTCTTGGCGGTGTGGTTCCCAATCCCCGTCTCTCCAAGGTACGTGAGGGTATTGAGCTTTGCCGCAAAGAACAGGTTGATTTTCTTTTGGCTGTTGGCGGTGGCAGCGTTATTGATTCCTGCAAGGCCATCGGCTATGGACTTGCCAATCCGGATACAGATGTATGGAACTTTTTTCTCCGCACCGAAACCCCAAAAGCCTGTCTTCCTGTAGGCGTTATCCTGACGATCGCAGCTTCCGGAAGTGAAATGAGCGGATCCTGTGTGATCACCAATGAAGAGGGCTGGCTGAAGCGGAGTAGTGCCCGCAACGATCTGTGCCGCCCACGTTTTGCTATTTTAAATCCCCGCCTCACCTATACCCTACCGCAATATCAGACCGAAAGCGGCTGTGTGGATATCCTGATGCATACTATGGAACGGTACTTTGTAAATATCGAAACCATGGAGATCACCGACAGTATCAGCGAATCTCTGATGCAGACCGTGATCTATAACTCCCGGATCCTGATGAAGGAGGCGGATAATTATACTGCACGGGCAGAGATCATGTGGGCCGGCAGTCTTTCGCACAATGGACTTACCGGCTGCGGAACCGGCGGTGGTGACTGGGCCTGTCACCAGCTGGAGCATGAACTGGGCGGCACCTACGATGTGGCTCACGGAGCCGGTCTTGCCGCTTTGTGGGGAAGCTGGGCACGTTACGTTTATGATGCAAATCCGGAACGCTTTGCCCAGTTTGCAGTCAATATCTTTGACATTCCCTGCAGTACCGACTTCAACAAAACTGCACTTGCCGGCATAGAAGCCATGGAAGATTATTTCCGTTCCATCCAGATGCCTACCAGCCTTCATGAGCTTGGTCTTGATCTTACAGAAAAGGAGATTCATGATCTGGCGTTTAAATGCAGCTTTGAAGACACCCGTACCATCGGTGTGTTCAAACAGCTGAACATGAAAGATATGGAAAAAATCTATCTTGCTGCCAGATAAATCTGTAGCCATAATATTGCAGATGTTTTTTTGAAAATCAGATTTTTCAGAAAAACATCTGCTTTTTTTATTTTTTCCTTGCATTCTCTACATAAATGTGTTAAAGTAACAAAGTACTCGAAAGAGACATGCCCAGATAGCTCAGTTGGTAGAGCAGAGGACTGAAAATCCTCGTGTCGCTGGTTCGATTCCGGCTCTGGGCATTATTTTTTTACTCTGATCGCAGAATAGCCTCTGCTGGTCAGAGTTTTTTTATACAAAAAACTGCTGCAAATCCCTTGTGGAATCTACAGCAGTCTTTTTCTGATCACTGAAGCAAATAAACTTCTGTATAAAACACGCCCTTCTGCTCTGCTTCGGAGTGTGTTGCCACATATACATCAATACAATTGGTCCGGATCGCTCCTCCGCAGTCCTCTGCAACATAAACCTGTCCATTGATCACTACTTTGGAACCGTATGGGATCTGACTCGGATCCACTGCGATCGTACGGTTGGTAGTGGCCGTTACTCCTGTGGAAGTAATTCCATTCGCCCATGGTCCGCAGCAGATGCTGCACGGACAATAATGCGTGATCCGGAATGTTCCCAGTGGTTTCAGTGTCGCGTCAGAAGATACTGATACCGGCGTTCCGATCTGTACGCCAGCTGCGGTACTTCCGGAACCACCTGTGGAAGTTACACCATCCACCGCATCCGCAAAAACGCCCTCCCCGGAACTCTTGGTAAGGGATCCTGCTTTTGTATTCTTTTCCTGCTCTGCCTTGGCCACTTCCGTAGCCTGATAACCTTCCAGACAGCTGGTCGGAATATAGCCGACGTGATCTGAACCACTGTCATCTGTGTAAACGATCCTGCTCCAGATAGCATCTACCGTACCTGTTCTTTTCAGCTCATCATCCTGAAGGACCTCTCCTACAACCTCTCCGTCCTTCTTTCCGGGATAATCCAGGATATCACTGTCCTGTGCCGCTGTAACTGTATCTGTAAATTTATTTACGATCTCCGTATCACTGAGCACGCTGTCCGAAACATAACCGATGATCTTGTCCTCACCTTTCTTTTGGAAGGTCACCTTGCTCCAGCCATTGTCACAGACTGCAACTCTTTCAAGTTTCGTTCCCAGGATCACAGAACGCAGCTCTGTACCACTGTCTCCCGGATTGGACCGGATTTCCGTATTTTTCGCTGTAACATAAAGCGTATCACTCTTCGCCAAAACATTTACTGTATTTCCCGCCCCATCATCGATCTGAAACTGCTGAGGTGTTTTTTTCTCCTTTGTATATGTATCCAGTGTTGCTTCATATCCCAGTACCTCTGCTGATACGGATGCAGGGAAAAGCATAGAAGCACATAAAATAACTGCCAGAAGCTTTTTTCGCATGAAATCTTGCCTCCTTTCTTCCGGCATTCTACGGTTTGTCCCGACTATCATAGCATATCAGATCATATTTTGCAATTTCACAGGACAGTCTTCAGAAATTTTTAACAAAAAGATCATATTTTTTAACTGGTCAAATCTATCCGTAACGGATACAATACTTATATGAATACAAAACACAAGAAACCAACCCTTACTAAAAAACAGCGCCACAAACTCCGTGTACAGCAGGTGCGAAGGCAGAAGATCTTTCTGACATGTCTTTTTCTGCTGATCGTGGGCTGTATCCTTCTGCGTTTTTCCAAATTTTCCGGCAGGCAGAAGGAAACCCATCAGATCAATGCAGCCTGTGAAGCTTATCGCGATGAGGTTTCCAGCGAAGCAGCACAATATGATATGTCCGACTATGTAGACCTGATCCTGGCTGTGATGATGCAGGAAAGCTCCGGACAGGGTACCGATCCCATGCAGTCCTCAGAAGGAGCCTACAACACCAGATATCCTCAGCAGCCCAATGGTATCACAGATCCTTCTTACTCTATTTCCTGTGGCATCCAGGAACTGAAATATGCTCTGGAAAAGGCCGTCTGTACCGGTCCGACTGATCTTTCCAAAATCCGTCTGGCTCTGCAGGCATACAATTTCGGAGCCGATTCCTATTTTGCTTATCTGGAAGAAAACGGTCAGACTGTGTGGACGTCCCAAAGTGCTCAGGCCTTTGCTCAGATGGCAAGCGGCAACACACAACGTGATGAAGATGATCCCCTTCATGATCCTGCCGGTCCATGGGACTATGGTGACCAATACTATCCGGATCATGTTTTGCGCTATTACCACTTAGACAATAACTCATAAACCACCAAATATTGTCATATACAAGGTCTATTTCAAATGTCTGGAATAAACTTTATATGTTGTATATAATTTCAAAAAAATTCCAAAAAACATTTGACAGAATATAAAATCTATGCTAATATATGTCTTGTCGCTGATGGAAATACGTGAAGCGATAAGGCATATGCGATAGTGGCGTAGTTGGTAACGCGCGACCTTGCCAAGGTCGAGACCGCGGGTTCGAGCCCCGTCTATCGCTCTTCAGAACTCTGAGTTTTTCAGAGTTCTTTTTTATTTTTAAAACTATCCTTTTTCGATCAAAAAGTCCCGAGTCTGATCTCTTTTTTCCAGAAATTCAGATTCGGGACTTTATATTTTTTATCTTTTATTTCAGCTGCATATCATGGCCAAGGCATGCATCTTTTAGTGATGGAAAAGGCGGATTCCTGTAAATGCCATCACCATTCCATACTTATTACATGTATCGATAACTGCGTCATCACGGACAGATCCGCCCGGCTCTGCAATATATTTTACACCGCTCTTATATGCGCGCTCGATATTATCACTGAACGGGAAGAATGCATCGGATCCCAGTGTCACGCCGGTAAGACCATCCAGCCATGCTCTCTTCTCTTCTTTTGTGAACACTTCCGGCTTCTCTGTGAATGTCTTTTCCCATGCCCCATCTGCAAGGACATCCATATATTCCTCACCAATGTAAACATCAATGGCATTATCTCTCTCCGCACGTGTGATCGTGTCTTTAAACGGAAGCTCCAGTACTTTCGGACACTGACGGAGATACCAGTTATCTGCTTTCTGGCCTGCAAGGCGTGTACAATGTACACGGGACTGCTGTCCTGCACCAACGCCGATAGCCTGTCCGTCCTTAACAAAGCATACAGAATTGGACTGTGTATATTTCAGGATGATCAGAGAAACCTTCATATCTCTCTTGGCTTCTTCCGTAAGCTCTTTATTCTCTGTTACAATATTGGAGATCAGCGCATCATCAATTGCCAGCTCTTGGCGGCCCTGCTCAAAGGTGACTCCAAATACCTGTTTGTGCTCCAAAGGTTCCGGTACATAGTTTTCATCGATCTGGATCACATTGTAATTGCCTTTTTTCTTCTGCTTCAGAATTCCAAGAGCCTCCTCTGTATATCCTGGTGCGATCACACCATCAGAAACCTCTCTCTTGATCAGCATTGCGGTATCTTTGTCGCAGACATCAGAAAGAGAAATGAAATCACCAAATGATGACATACGATCTGCACCTCTTGCTCTTGCATACGCACATGCAAGCGGGGAAAAATTCTTCCAGTCCATATCATCTACCCAGTAGATCTTTGCCAGTGTCTCATTCAGCGGAAGTCCGATGGAAGCACCTGCCGGAGATACATGCTTAAATGAAGTTGCTGCCGGAAGTCCGGTTGCTTTCTTAAGGTCACGTACCAGCTGCCAGCCATTAAAGGCATCCAGGAAATTGATGTATCCTGGTCTTCCGGAGAGTACCTGGATCGGAAGCTCACTTCCATCTGCCATATAAATCTTTGATGGTTTCTGATTTGGGTTACATCCGTATTTTAACTGTAATTCTTTCATGAAAAAGCTCCTCCGTTCTCTGTGATATCCCTATTTTCTTATTTATTCTTGTTTACGATTCTGGATTCATATTTTCCTGTCTCAATGTCAATAAAACGAACAAAGAGAGAAACTTTATTATCCTGGTTCAGGCTCTTCCAGAGGAGATCCACAAACTCATCAATATCGTTTGGGATCTCTACCAGCTTCGGCTCTCCCTCGAAACTTGGAAGTGGATTTCCATCGCATTTATAAGTATGGATAAAACGTCCCTGCCCTGCTGCCGCATTCTCGTAGGCAAATGTATAACGAAGACAAGAATCCGGATTTCCGTTATTACTCTTTAAAATAGACATCGCATAATTGAATTTACCGTTTTCAACATGAAGAACGCCTGAAATACGAGGTGTATAGTTCGGCGCATCCGGCTCAAACTCTCTGCTGCGAAGAGACTGTTCAAAGGTGAGCTGTCTGTCCATTCCCTCATAGATCGTATCTGTCTGATCACCGTTTGTTACGATGGTCTTATTTCCAAGGACACGTACCGGTGCATAAATGATCAGGCTCGGGTCTGTAAGCTTGGATGGATCAAAAGCCTGTGTACGAATTCCTTCCCCATCCTCAACAAAAATACGGTTTCTGCTGTTCTCGCTTCTTCCCATAATAAAATATGCAGTAACTGCATGTTTCCCGTCAGCGGAACGTCCGATCACAATTCCTCTTCCTGGATAGGAATTTTCTTTCAGTTCTTTTTCAAGTGAAAATGTCGTCATTTTTCACAGTCCTCCTTGTCTAATGTAAGGCCCGGGGCTTATCCCAGGATATGAACGGTAACAAAAAACCGCCTGGACACCCCTTATCAGGCTGCCCAGGCGGTCGGCTTCTCACTTCACTGCACTCCCTGTAGGTGATCCTACTTTCCGCCAGTCATGCAGCTTCTGCTGTTATACTACAATACTTCTTCTTAATTTTCAAGCCCCTATTTTCAGAAATTATTTTTCCAGACTTCTTGTTGCTCACAAAATAAACAATAACACTTTATTTCCCCTGTAATGCATAATCTGTCTGGATCTGTGCTGCAATGTCTGATTTCATCTGGATCCATGCATCGGGATTTTCCACGTAATACTTCGGACAGTCTTTACCTGTGACATCATAATGACGGATCACCTGATCCGAAGTCAGTCCAAAGCGTGTACAAAGCCACGCTGTCAGCTTTACCGCCGAATCATAGGTTGCTGTATTAAACTGCCCTGTTTCATCCGGATGGCAGCATTCAATGGATATGGTATCTACATTTCTGGAATTTGTGGCATAGGATATTTCCGAAGTGGGAATACATTGTACCACTTCTCCCTCCAACCCTATCACAAAATGACTGCTGACTTTGTTGTCCTGCGTTGTCGCAAGATTTTCAAAATAATTCCGGTTGGATACGGCAGTAGATCCCGGATTGGCCGTATAATGAATGGCTATATAATTTACCTGTTCCATAGAAATCTGTGGTCTGGAATAGGAATTCGGTGTCAGAAGCTCCACATCAATAAAAGGTGCTCCTTCTGCCTGCCATTGTTCCGGTCCGCCATTTCCGCTGGCATTCCCGGATATTTCTTCCTGTCCGGACTGAGTTTCACTCTGTTCCATGCGCATCTCAAAAAATGCGTATCCTAACGCACACGCAGCAAAAGCAACGATCACAATGATACATATCAGCACAATCCTCTGCAGGATCTTGATCGGGTTCTTTTTTCTCAAAGACTTCTTTTTTCTTCTGGAAGACCCGGAGGAAGTTTTCTTTACGGAAACAGGCCGCCCGCTATGGGACGGCCTGGGTGACTTTTTACCGGTCTTACCTTTTTTTCCTTTATTATTCATCTACACTGTAGTTTGGAGCCTCTTTTGTGATGTGGATGTCATGTGGATGTGACTCTTTAAGAGATGCAGCTGAAATCTTGATGAATCTGCCTGTTGTCTTCAGCTTCTCAATGTTCTCTGCTCCACAGTAACCCATACCGGATCTTAAACCACCGATCAGCTGGAATACGGTATCCTCAACATGTCCTTTATACGCAACACGACCCTCAACACCCTCCGGCACAAGCTTCTTTGCATTCTCCTGGAAATAACGATCCTTGCTGCCATTCTCCATAGCTGCGATAGATCCCATTCCACGATATACTTTATATTTTCTTCCCTGATAAAGTTCGAATGTTCCCGGGCTCTCATCGCATCCTGCGAACATGCTTCCCATCATGCAGACATTGGCACCTGCTGCGATGGCCTTGGTGATATCTCCGGAATATTTGATACCGCCGTCTGCAATGATCGGGATTCCGTAGCTGTTAGCCACTTCATAACAATCCATAACTGCAGTAACCTGCGGAACACCAATACCTGCAACAACACGTGTTGTACAGATAGATCCCGGTCCGATACCAACTTTAACTGCATCTACTCCAGCCTCGATCAGAGCCTTGGTAGCTTCGCCTGTTGCAACATTACCTGCGATTACCTGAAGCTCCGGATATGTTGCCTTGATCTCGCGGACTGCTTTTAAAATGTTTTCTGAATGACCATGTGCAGAATCAATTACGATCACATCTACATTAGCCTTCACAAGCGCATCAACACGTGCAAGCACATTTGCTGTGATGCCAACCGCAGCACCACAGAGAAGTCTTCCCTGTGCATCCTTGGCTGCAAGCGGATACTTGATCTGTTTCTCGATATCCTTGATGGTAATGAGTCCTTTTAAATTAAAGTCATCATCTACAATGGGTAATTTCTCCTTACGTGATTTCGCAAGGATCTTCTTGGCATCCTCAAGTGTGATTCCTTCCTTAGCTGTGATCAGTCCTTCAGAAGTCATGCACTCCTTGATCTTTCTGCTGAAATCTGTCTCAAATTTAAGATCACGGTTTGTGATAATACCTACCAGTTTTCTGCCTTCTGTGATCGGAACACCGGAAATACGGTATTTCGCCATCAGGTCATTGGCATCCTTCAGTGTATGCTCTGCTGAAAGATAAAATGGATCGGTGATAACACCGTTCTCAGAACGTTTAACTTTGTCAACCTCTTCTGCCTGTGCCTCAATGGACATATTCTTGTGAATGATACCGATACCACCCTGTCTGGCCATAGCAATTGCCATTCTGTGCTCTGTAACTGTGTCCATTCCCGCACTCATCATGGGGATATTCAGCTTTACTTTCTTGGTTAAATACGTTGAAACATCAACCTGATTCGGAATTACTTTAGAATAAGCCGGAACCAGCAGGACATCATCAAACGTAATGCCTTCACCAATAATAGTACCCATTGCATTTCCTCCCTTTGTGTAAGATATTTTAAATTTGTGAACTAGTGTAACAAAAAACAAGATTCATGTCAATCCAAAAAAACTTTACTCGGTGCAGAATTTTTCATGGTATTGGCAAGTTCATCATCCAGCTCCAGGATCACCTTGCAGGTTTCTCCGCTGTCTCTTACGATCATGGCATAGCGCTTATGATCCTCAATACCTGAGGAAAAGTCTATGGTTTTCATCTTCTGATTTCCGTTGTAATAATCCATTCTGTGGGATTTCAGAGGTGCCACAAGATCAGCCTCCGCAAGCTGAAGTGATTTTACTCTTTTCCTCTTTGACTTGGACATGATCATATCAATATCCAGTTCCCCGTTAACAAACAGATATTCATATTCCAGGTCTGTTTTCGGAATTACAAAATAGCATGCAACACCAAGAGCGATAGCCGGAACCAGAAGAAGTGCATTCAGCACCAGACCTCCCAGAACCATGATCACGGTCAGTGCAATAAGGCCGTATTTTATAGCAAGATCCTTCCCTGTCTGTTTCTTCTTTACCAGAAGTTCTGAATATAAGTCACTCATTTGCTTCTTCCTTTCGTAATTTACTGATTTCTTTTGATTATAACACAAAAAGAGAGCCGCGTCCATGACGCAGGCCCTCTCATTTTGTAAATTATTTACCTGCCTGCTTGAAATTACATCATTCCCATTCCCGGGTTTGGTGCCGGAGCAGGAGTATCCTCTTTGATCGTAGAAACTACAGCCTCTGTTGTAAGAAGTGTAGATGCAACACTTGTTGCGTTCTGAAGTGCACTTCTTGTAACCTTTGCAGGATCAAGGATTCCATTCTCAACCATGTTTACATATTTCTCATTCAGAGCATCAAAGCCTGTACCTACCTCAGACTCTCTTACCTTGTTGATGATAACAGCGCCTTCCAGTCCTGCGTTTGCAGCAATGTGGAACAACGGAGCCTCAAGGGCTTTCAGAATCACATAAGCACCTGTCTTCTCATCTCCCTCAAGTGTTGCTGCAAGCTTTGCAACCTCTTTGGAAGCATGGATATAAGCAGAGCCGCCGCCTGCGATGATACCTTCCTCAACAGCTGCTCTTGTTGCTGCAAGAGCATCCTCAAGACGAAGCTTTGCTTCTTTCATCTCTGTCTCAGTAGCAGCACCTACACGGATAACAGCTACGCCGCCTGCCAATTTTGCAAGTCTTTCCTGAAGTTTTTCTTTATCAAACTCGGATTTTGTCTCCTCGATCTGCGCACGGATCTGAGCAACACGTTTTGCGATGGCATCTTTATCGCCAAGGCCGTCAACGATAACTGTATTCTCTTTTGCAACCTTAACGGATTTTGCACGTCCGAGCTGCTCCATTTTAGCTTCCTTCAGATCAAGACCGAGCTCGTCAGAGATCACCTGTCCGCCTGTCAGGATCGCGATATCCTGAAGCATCTCTTTTCTTCTGTCACCATAGCCAGGTGCTTTAACAGCTACTACCTGGAAGGTTCCTCTCAGTTTGTTAACGATCAGGGTTGTGAGAGCCTCACCCTCAACATCTTCTGCAATGATGAGAAGCTTTGCACCAGCCTGAACAACCTGCTCAAGAAGCGGAAGGATCTCCTGGATGTTGCTGATCTTCTTATCTGTGATCAGAATATACGGATCATCAAGAGTTGCCTCCATCTTCTCCATATCTGTAGACATGTATGCGGAAATATATCCACGGTCAAACTGCATACCTTCAACAAGGTCAAGCTCTGTATGCATGGTCTTGGACTCCTCAACAGTGATAACACCATCCTTGGAAACCTTCTCCATAGCGTCTGCAACCAGCTGTCCAACCTGCTCATCACTTGCAGAGATTGCGGCTACATTAGCGATCTGAGCTTTTCCGTTGATTGCCTGGCTCATGTTCTTGATTGCTTCTACTGCAACATCTGTTGCTTTTTTCATTCCTTTTCTGAGGATGATCGGGTTCGCTCCTGCTGCCAGGTTCTTCATTCCCTCATGTACCATTGCCTGTGCAAGTACGGTTGCTGTTGTAGTACCATCACCAGCTACATCATTTGTTTTAGATGCAACCTCTTTGATGATCTGAGCACCCATATTCTCGAATCCGTCCTCAAGCTCGATCTCTTTTGCAATGGAAACACCATCGTTTGTGATAAGCGGAGCACCGAAAGATTTGTCAAGTACTACATTTCTTCCTTTCGGTCCAAGTGTTACTCTTACTGTATCTGCAAGTTTATTTACACCAGCTTCAAGTGCTGCTCTTGCTTCTGCGCCGTATTTGATCTCTTTTGCCATGATAAAATGACCTCCTATTTATATTGATATACGATAAGATGTTTATATTATTTAATGATTGCCAGGATATCTTCCTGCTTTACGATAATATAATCCGTTCCATCCATCTTTACTTCTGTTCCTGCATATTTGGAATAGATAACAGTATTTCCGACTTCTACTTCCATTTTTACTTCTTTCCCGTTTACAACTCCGCCAGGTCCAACTGCAATAACCTCTGCCTGCTGTGGTTTCTCCTGTGCCTGTCCCGGAAGCACGATTCCGGATGCTGTTGTCTCTTCTGCTTCAACCTGTTTTAATACTACTCTGTCGCCTAAAGGTACTAACTTCATGATCTATGTTCCTCCTTTATAAGTTCCATCTTCGTCTGCTAGCACTCACTTTATACGAGTGCTAATCACTATGGCTATATTAGTGAATTTCACATATTTTCGCAACCCTTTTAAGATATGTTTTTTCTATATTATTCTGATTTTATCTCTTTTATACTCTTGTTTTCTCTTGTTTTCTTAATTTCATTATTTATTTTGATTTTATGAAACAGACAAAAAAGAGACTCCCACGCTAGCGGGAAGTCTCTTTTGTCACGTTCTTTATCTTATATCAAGCATCTGACAGTGCTGATCACATTATGCCTTCTTGCTTCTCTGTGCTTTTATCTCCTCAAGCTCATCAAAGATCACTTCATTAAGAACTTTAATGTAAGTTCCCTTCATACCGGATGAACGGGATTCGATCACACCTGCACTCTCGAATTTACGCAGTGCATTTACGATCACGGATCTGGTGATACCTACACGGTCAGCGATCTTGCTGGCAACCAGGATACCCTCATCCCCATCCAGCTCATCAAAAATATGGATGATCGCCTCAAGTTCTGAGAAGGACAGTGTACTGAATGCCGATTTAACGATCTGCTGTTTTCTGTCTTCTTCTGCGTTCTCGTCATGAACCGCACGCATCATTTCCAGGCCAACAACTGTTGTACCATACTCGCTGACGATAATATCCTCAATATCATAGGGATGATCATTGCGGTACATGAATAACGTTCCCAGTCTCTCACCTGCAATATCGATCGGATTCACGATTCCCTGATAATTTCCGGGTACATGCTCAAAGCCAAGTGTCTGGAGATTGACATTCTCCTTTGTGGAAAGAACACCAAGAAATCTCTCATTCAATAACGGGTCGATATGTCCGCCGATCTTGTCATCGATCAGCTCTGTGATCTCATCCACACCCGGGCAGATACTGACTCCCAGAACCTTACCTTTCTTACTGAGTACCAGGATATTGGAACTTAAGGTTTCCATGAGCACCTGGCAAATGTCGTTAAACACTACCTTGC
>OLNU01000942.1_pt1 | contig 24229 bp, 19 predicted proteins | sample 1672241 | NCBI WGS metagenome assembly OLNU01 (sample SAMEA3136663, study PRJEB25190) | human gut metagenome | biome: human gut; feature: human-associated habitat; material: faeces | place: Austria | collected 2013 | reverse complement strand
ATTGCCGGGATTGCCTTGTGTCGCAATGCTTTTTGGGTTGGTCAGTAGACATTAATTATTTTAATCCTGCTTCGAGCGGGAAATAAGAAAAAGAGGTGCCCATCATGAAGAAGCTCCTATCCCTTCTGTTGGCGCTGACCATGATTCTCCCCCTGGTGGGCTGCGCGGCGTTCGCAGAGAATGCGGATCCCATCATGATTACCGTCATCGCGACCAGCGACGTGCACGGCAAAGTGCTGCCCATCAACTACGCCACTGGCAAACCTTCTCCGAACGTGGGTCTGTCCATGATCGCTTCCATGATCGAGCAGGTTCGTGCTACGGAAAAGAACGTCGTTCTGGTGGATGGCGGCGATACCGTGCAGGGCTCTGCCATGACCTATTACTACTCCTACTTCGCTCCTGAAAAGGACGATCCCATGATGAAGGCGCTGCGCCTGATGGACTACGACATGTGGTGCTTGGGCAATCACGAGTTCAACAACGATCTGCCGATTCTCAAGCGTCAGATTGAGTATGTGATGAGCCCCGACAACGGCGAGGAGCATTCCGTGCCCATGTCCGCCGCCAACTTTGTGGCGAAGGGCACCGAGTGGGATTCCTGGATGGGCGTCCCTTACATCGTCAAGGAATTTGAGGGCGTGAAGGTCGGCGTCATCGGCATGGATACGCCCAACATCCCCGCTTGGGAGGTTGAGTCCCACTATGAGGGCATCGACTTCCGCAATCTGGTCCCCACGGTTGAGCACTTCGTGCCGATCCTGCGCGAGCAGGAGGGCTGCGATGTGGTGATTGTCGTGGCGCACTCCGGCGTGGAAGACGCTGTTTCTACCGATGGCAACAACCCCGCGGACTACGAAAACCAGGTTCGCGCAATGATTAACCTGACCACCGGGATTGACGCGGTTGTGTATGGTCACTTCCATAACACCGACTACCGTGAGGACATCCTCAATGCCGAGGGCAAGGTTGTGCCCGTGCTGGCAGGTGGCGGCGGTGAAGGCCTGGGCTTCATGAAGCTCGCCTACGACCCGGCGACCAAGACCGTGACCCCTGTGACGGCTGAAAACGGCTACCGTTTCCTGGCGGATCAGGAAGGCCTGGTGGAAAATCAGAAGGTTGCCACGGCGCTGGCTCCCTACAACGAGGAGCTGCAGGCTTATCTGGATCAGCCTCTGGGCACTGCTACCGGCGCTTTCTCCAATAAGAACATCTCCCTGCAGCCCACCGCGCTGATGGATCTGCTGAACAAGGCGCAGCTGTCTGCGGTTCCTGCGCAGCTGTCCATCTGCGCGCCTCTGACCAGCGGCGCCGAGGTTCGCGACCTGATTCCTGCGGGCGACGTTCCGATGCGTTTGCTGTATCAACTGTACGTGTTTGAAAACTGGCTCTATCGCGTGAACATGACCGGCGAACAGCTGCGGCTGTGGCTGGAGCATGCTACCACCAACTACACCAGTGCGTCGAACCCCGATTACCTTGGCGGTGGCTACTACACCGATGAAATCTACGGTTTGTACTACGAAATCCACTACTATGCGCCTGAAGGAAAGCGCATCCAGAACATGCAGTATCAGGGTCAGCCCGTGGCGCCTGATCAGGTGTTCTCCGTGGTGATGAACAACTACCGCTTCACCGGCGGCGCCGGCTTCATGCAGGCGGCTGGTCTGACTCCTGAGGATTACAGCCTCACGGATATGTACACCGGCGATACGCTGGGCAACGATAACGGTCAGGTGCGTAACATTCTGGCGCAGTACATCCGCGACCAGAAGGAAATCACCCCCACCGTGGAAAGCACTTGGCAGTTCTTCAGAACCAAGGAAGACGCGATCGCTGCCGGCGCGAAGGTTGTGGAATAATACGCTTTCCAAATTCACCTGCACCAGCTGCTTGCGCCTTTTCCCTTCTGACTTTCGGTCGTTCTACCGAGCGTAGTGCTGCTGCGCCGCGTTTCGCGCCCGTTCGCCAGAATAAAAAATTCGCTTCACATCTTGGCGCATTCTTATTTGGAAATAGTATTACGCTCCCCGGATTTTCGTGATGAATCAAAAAACCGCGCCCTACTCTGGAATATCTCCGGAGCAGGGCGCTTTTCTATGCAATTATCCAGTTGTGCTCTTTCTAAATTCATCCGTGCCATCTGTCCGTGCTTTTCCATTCTGGCGCATTCTCATGATGGAAATAGTATTATCGCACGCTGTAACGTCCCCGGCTTTCCGTGAGGAAACGTTATTTCTCCCATTCCACCCCGTTCCCCCGCAGCCCCTGCACAAACTCCTCCGGCAGCGGCGCGGTGAACGTCATGCGCTCCCCCGTCCGTGGGTGCGTAAATGCCAGTGTGTACGCGTGCAGCATCAGGCGGGGGACTTTCGCGCCTCTTCCTGACCCGTAAATCGGGTCGCCGCAGACCGGATGCCCGATGGACTTCATGTGCACGCGGATTTGGTGCGTCCGCCCGGTCAGAATGTGGACGTCCAGCAGCGTCACGTTCCGCCCGCGCGCGAGCACCGTCCAGTCCGTAATCGACGGGCGGCCTTCGGGGTCAATCGCCATTTTCTTGCGGTCTTTTTTGCTCCGCGCGATGGGCTGGTCGATGCGCCCGCTGTCCTCGCGCAGATTCCCTTCGACCAGCGCGCGGTAGTGCTTCTCCATCTGCCGCTCCTGCAATTGGCGGCTGAGGGCGAGTTGGCTCTGGTCGTTCTTTGCCACGAGCAGCAGACCGCTGGTGTCCTTGTCCAGCCGGTGGACGATGCCGGGGCGCAGTTCGCCGCCGATGCCGCTCAAGTGGTCAAGGTGGTGCAGGAGCGCGTTGACGAGCGTGCCGTCCTCATTGCCGGCGGCGGGGTGAACGACCATGCCGCAGGGCTTCAGGACGACGGCGAGATCGTCATCCTGATAGAGAATCGTGAGCGGAATTTCCTGCGCGACGGGCACGGCGGGCTTCGGCGCGGGAATCGTCAGGATAACAATCTGACCCTGCTTTGCCTTTGCGCCGGATTTCGTCTCGACTTTCCCGTCCACCGTGACGTTTCCGTCCGCCATCAGCGCCGCCACCCGCGAGCGAGTCAGCCCAGCGGCTTCGGACAGGGCAACATCCAGCCGCCGCTCGTCGCCGGGAATGGAGATAGTGCGCGATTCGAGTGCATCAGGCATCATTTGCGTCATGATTGATTTTCCTCCAATCTTCCGTGCGGAACACGATGCAGTACGCCATCAGCACCGTGCCGACGACGAGCGCCGCGTCCGCAATATTGAACACTGCGAAGGGGAACAGGGTGATATCCAGCATATCGACGACATAGCCCAGCGCCAAGCGGTCGTAGGCATTGCCAAGCGCGCCGCCGATCATCAGCGCCGCCGCGGTTCTGCTCCATCCGCTGAGCTGATAGCGGCGGAGGACGAGCCATCCGACGATAACCGCGATGACGGACACCACGCCCAGCATCCACGACTGTCCGCTGAACAGGCTGAACGCCATGCCTGTATTTTCAACATAAATCCAACGGAGAACGCCGGGAATGAGGGCGCGCTCATCCGGCAGCGCGACGGCGAGGGCTTTGGTGAAGCGGTCAAGCGCGAGGGTCAGGAGGATGAGCAGGAGAGGCATCAGCCTTTGGGAAACGGGTTTGCGCATGGTGATGATAGCCCTTTCTGGTGATGATGATTTGGGAAGCGGCGGAATCAGGTCGCGCCCATTGACGCGACAATGAGGAAATGGCGGATAGAGCAGCTTGGGGCGCTTCTGCGGAAGCGCGAAGTTACGGGCAGGGACGCTTTAGCTGCCGCTGCCCTTGCCTTCCACGAGATTCAGCAGCTGGGTCAGGAAATCCCCGATAATCGGCAGATTCCTTTGCACCAGTCCTTGCAGCAGCCACACCACCAGCGCACCCAGAAGCGTAAACCCAACCGCTGTCCCTAATCCTCTTGCAATTCCGCCTACAAACTGCATCAGAAGACGCTTCTTCCAGTTCTTCTCATATGCAACAAATTCACTGAGCCGCAGCTGCTCCATCCGCAGCAATTGCTCCTCCATCTTGTTCGCCATCCAGACCGCCCATTCCTTCATTCTCGCACCTCTTTTTTGCGGTTTTCATTTTCTGATAGAATCGCATGATCATGCAGGGGATTTCGCCTCTGCGGAGGTGACCAAAGGGCAATGAAAACAGACGAAGTCTGCGATCGCCCTTTGGAAACCTTCGGTCGCCACTACCGGAGTTGACTGCTTCCACAACGCAGGGATTTCGCGCCTGCGGGCGCGCCAAGGGGGGCTTTCCGGTCGCCCCCTTGACCCCTTCGGCGTGCACTACCCCCATGTTTCTGGGCTTTTGTTTTTGCTGGTCAGCATTCCCCCGAATTGGGCAAACGATGCAAAGACCAGAAAAAAGGTGGACAAAAAACAAAAAAACACGCGAAAAACGCTTGACATAGCCTATTAGTTATGCTAAACTAACGCTTGCGAATCGCCGGATTAGTTGGAATAAACTATCCGCGAAAGGACTGACACAAGGAGGTCATGGAACATGATGCCGTTGGGCATGGTGGAAATTGGCGAGTCTGGCGTGATTGGCAAAATCACCGGACAGGATGAGGTGCGTCAGCATCTGGCGGAGCTGGGCTTCGTGATGGGCGAAAGAGTGACGGTCGTCAGCAAAATGGGCGGCAATCTGATTTGCGCTGTCAAGGATAGCCGTGTTGCGTTGAGCCAATCCATGGCTATGCGTGTGCTGGTGAACTGAGGAAAAGGAGGCAGAAGGCATGAAAACCCTGAAGGATGTCAAGGTCGGGGAAACCGCGGTGGTTGTCCGCCTGCATGGTGAAGGTGCCGTCAAGCGCCGCATCATGGACATGGGACTGACCCGCGGGACGGAAGTCCATGTGCGCAAGGTTGCGCCGCTGGGTGATCCGATGGAGCTGACCGTGCGCGGCTATGAGCTGAGCGTGCGTAAGGCGGATGCGGAAATGATCGAGGTTCAGTAATTCTGTTTCCCTTACGATAAAACCTGATTTCGCGTCGTTCCAAGCCTTCCACGCGCATACAGTATGGAAGCGCGCTCAACGCAATCGCGAAAAAAGGGTCAAGGGACAGAGTCCCTTGCGGAGTCCAGAGGCGGAGCCTCTGGTGGGGTTAGTTAAGACAAATTCGCATAAGGAGGCGCCGAAAATGGCGATTACGATTGCGCTCGCAGGCAACCCGAACTGCGGCAAAACGACCATGTTCAACGCGCTGACGGGTTCTCGTCAGTTCGTCGGCAACTGGCCGGGTGTTACGGTTGAAAAGAAGGAAGGCAAGCTCAAGGGCAATGACGATGTGGTCATTCAGGACTTGCCCGGCATTTACTCCCTGTCTCCCTACACGCTGGAGGAAGTCGTCGCCCGTAACTACCTGGTGAACGACAAGCCTGATGCCATCCTGAATATTGTGGACTCCACCTCCATCGAACGCAACCTTTACCTGACCACGCAGCTGCTCGAACTCGGCACGCCGATGGTCATCGCGATGAACATGATCGACGTGTCCCGCAAGAACGGCGACAAAATCGACATGAAGAAGCTGAGCGCAGCGCTGGGTGTGGAAATCGTCGAGACTTCCGCGCTGAAGGGCGAAGGTAGCGTGAAGGCGGCTGAAAAGGCTGCCGCTGCTGCCAAGAACCGCACGATGGGCGAACATCCGCACGTATTCACCGGCTCGGTGGAACACGCGCTGGCGCATATCGAAGACCTCATCGGCGGCAAGGTTGAACCCCGCTTCCTGCGCTGGTACGCCGTGAAGCTGTTCGAGCGCGACGAGAAGGTCGTTGCGGAACTGAAGCTGTCCGAAGATGTCAAGAAGGGCATTGAGGAAGCCGTCTCCTCCTGCGAAAAGGAAATGGATGACGACGCCGAGTCCATCATCACCAACCAGCGTTACGCCTACATCAACACCTTGATGCAGAACGCGGTGAAGAAGGGCAAGGCAAAGGGCAGCCTGAGCGTTTCGGACAAGATTGACCGCGTGGTGACCAACCGTGTGCTGGCGCTGCCGATTTTCGCGCTCATCATGTTCCTCGTGTATTACATTTCCGTGACGACAATTGGTACCCTGCTGACGGACTGGACGAATGATGTGTTCGTTGCGGAAATCGTGCAGGGCAACCTTCAGACTTGGTTGGACGGCGTTGGCTGCGCGGGCTGGCTGAGCGGTCTGATTGTTGATGGTATCGTCGGCGGCTGCGGCGCGGTGCTGGGCTTCGTGCCGCAGATGCTGGTGCTGTTCCTCCTGCTGGCTATCCTTGAAGACGTTGGCTACATGGCTCGTATCGCCTTCATCATGGACCGTATTTTCCGCAAGTTCGGTCTGTCTGGCAAGAGCTTCATCCCGATGCTGATTGGTTCTGGCTGCGGCGTTCCCGGTATCATGGCTTCTCGTACCATCGAGAGCGACCGTGACCGCAAGATGACCATCATGACCACGACCTTCATCCCCTGCGGCGCGAAGATGCCGATTATCGGCCTGATTGCCGCGGCGGTCTTCGGCGGCAGCGCGTGGGTTGCGACGTCCGCATACTTCATCGGCGTGGCGGCGATTGTCATCTCCGGCATCATGCTGAAGAAGACGAAGATGTTCGCGGGCGACCCGGCTCCCTTCGTCATGGAGCTGCCGGCATATCACTTCCCGTCTGGCCGCAACGTGTTCCACAGCGTGTGGGAGCGCGGCTGGAGCTTCATCAAGCGCGCTGGCACGGTCATCCTCCTGTCCTCTATCGTGATTTGGTTTGCGAAGACCTACGGCTGGGCGCCCACGGCGGACGTGCAGCTCGAAGCGCAGCAGACCTACCAGACGGAACTGGCTGATTACAACGCGAAGGCGGAAGCTGGAACGCTGGAAGAAGACGAGGAAGCGCCGGAACTCGCACCTGAAATGGATCGCGCGGCTGGCTCCTGGGGCGCTGTGGCGGATATGGACAACTCCATCCTTGGCAAGATTGGCAACCCGGTCAGCGTGGTGTTCAAGCCGCTGGGCTTCGGCAATATGCCGTCCACGGTCGCTACGGTCATGGGTCTGGTTGCGAAGGAAGAGGTCGTTGGCGTTCTGGGCGTGCTGTATGGCGCGGATGACGCGGCGGACGTTGTTGACGACGAGGACATGACCGAGGAAGAGAAGGCGAAAGCCCTCAGCCCGATTGCGACGGCGTTCAACGAGTCCTCCAACGGTCACGGCCGTCTGGCGGCGTATGCCTTCATGATTTTCAACCTCCTGTGCGCTCCCTGCTTCGCGGCTATCGGCGCGATGAAGCGTGAGTTCAACAATGCCAAGTGGACGCTGGCTGCGGTTGGCTATCAGTGCGCGTTTGCGTACACCATCGCCCTGATTGTCTATCAGCTCGGTCTGCTGTTCAGCGGCGCTGGCTTCACCGTTGCGACGGCGATTGCCATCCTGCTGCTGGCTGGTCTGGTGTATCTGGTCGTGCGTAAGAATCCTTACAACGACAACCACCTCACCCAGAAGGTTTCTGCCTGATTTTCCATCGGGCTTAACCGAGGAAAGCGCCGCTGCATCCGGTGCTTTCTGAGCCCCCCTCTTGTGAACGCCGGAGGGCTGGCACGGGTTCTGCATCATCCGCGCTTCCCCTCCGGCATATGTTCTATCGCGCAAAAGCGGTTTTCCTCCATCCGCATCGGCGCAGAAAGGAACGAACCATGGCAACGTGGATTGTTGGCGGCGTACTTCTGGTGATTGTTGGCGCAATCATTTGGAAGATGGTCAAGGACAAAAAGAGCGGCAATTCCGCTTGCAGCTGCGGCGGCGACTGCGGCAAATGCAAGGGCTGCCACTGATTTCTCTCAAAACTTGTCAGACAAAAAGCGCGCTTCCCGGAAACTTCGGGAGGCGCGTTTTTGATAGGTGGATGTGTTCCGCTGTTCTTTTCCTGTCGCCATCCTATGCAGCGTGCGGCGGATGTGGTATAATACTATTTCCAGATTCACCTGCGCCATCTGCTTGCGCCTTTTCCCTTCTGGCGTCCGCTCATTCCACTTAGCGTAGCGCTGCTACGCTGCGTTTCATTCACGTTAGCCAGAATGAAAAATTCGCGGCGCATCTTGGCGCATTCTTATCTGGAAATAGTATAACGCAAAATTTCGCCGCCGGAAGGACATTCCCCATCCTCCCGGCGGCATTTTATATATCCAAATTAGTTCGCAATCATCGCCTGCGTTTCCGCCCAGCCCTTTTCCACCGTCTGCTGGTGGCTCATGGCGTAGGGGCCGATCGCCGTTACCTGCGCCTGCGTGCGCGGGAAGTGGATGCACAGATGGCCGGGGAAGTTGTTGTCCGTGATGTGCTGCACCTCGTGCGGCATGGAGTGGGTCGTCGCCATACGAACCGTGCCGTCGGCGAAGATGACCCAGACTGCTTTGGGCGTCCATGTGTTGCCGCCGAATGCCTGCTCCAGCTTCGCCGTGTCTGCCGCGGTCAGCGGTTCGGCTTCGGCGTGCTTGCCGTAGGAGAACATGTGAACCTGCCACGAGATGCCCGTGGAGTAGTCGTAGACCGTCGCGTAGGGGTACTGGCGGCAGGCGCTGCGCACCGTCGAATACCAGTATTCGTAGACGACGTTCTCCGCGCTGACCTTCGTGGTTGTGCCAATGTCGTTAGAGATGTTCGGGGTGGGGGTTGCGGTGGTGTTCGGGCGCGCGGTATTCTTGCCAGTGGCGCTGCTGCTGTTGAGTGACGCAATTGTGTTCTTGCCCGCAACGCCGTCCACATACAGGGCGTTCGCCAGCTGGAAGTCACGCAGCGCCTGATACGTTTTGACGCCGAAGATGCCGTCCGCAGAACCCGACGTGAGGTAGCCGAGGTCAATCAGCCGCTGCTGCATTGCCTTGACCGCCGTGCCGTTGTCGCCCCGGTGGAGCGCGGAGGCGCTGGCAATCACCGATGCGGCAGAGGGCGTATTCACAGGCGCAATCGTCGGCGCGGGGGTCGGGGTGGCGGCAGAGGCGGAGTAGAGGGCAATTAGCGTTTTGTTGCCCGCCACGCCGTCGCGGGTGAGTCCGTTTCGCTTCTGGAAATTGTAGACGGCTTCGGCGGTTGCTGTGCCGTAAATGCCGTCTGCCGTGCTGGAGAGGTAGCCAAGGGTAATCAGCCGCTGCTGGAGCGCGCGGACGGTTTCGCCCGTCATGCCGCGGCGGAGGGTGACGCTCACATCCACCGATGCGCCCGCCATGATGCCGTCGCTGCCGATTGCGGTTGCGGAGTAGAGCAGCACCTGCGTGTCATAGCCCGCGACGCCGTCCACCGACAGCCCGTTCATGCGCTGGAAAGCGCGGATAGCCGCTGCGTCGTCCGCCATGCAGACCCCGTCGCGGCGGGAATTGTAGTAGCCCAGCGCCGTCAGCCGCTCCTGCAAACGCAGCACCGCGTCGCCGCTCGTGCCTTGGCGGATGGTAACGACGTTGTCCTTCGTGATGGGCTCGGGGGTCGGAGTCGCTGTCGCCAGCGGGGTGGCGGTTGGCGCGGGGGTAACGATGTAATCCGCCGAAATCGCCAGATAGCTGAACAGCACCTGATAAGTGCTTGCACCTGCAATGCCATCGGCGCTCAAACCGTTCTTGGCTTGGAACTCCTTCAGCGCGTTCACGCTCGCCGTGCCGAAAATGCTGTCCGCGACGCCGGAGAGATAGCCTAAATCAATCAGCCGCTGCTGCACAAGGCGCGCGTCATTGCCGGTTGAACCCTTGCGGACGGTCGCGGCAGGGGTGGTCAGCGGGGGCAGGTCGGTCGGCGCAGGGGTTGCGGTCACAGTCACTTCCATGGTCGGCAGCGTACCGGGGGCGGCGGCAGCGCTCATCAGCTTTTCCTGCGTCGCCGTGCCGCACGCACCGTCGGCCTTTAAGCCGTTTGCTTTCTGGAATGCCTTGACCGCAGCTTGCGTCGCTACATCGTACACGCCGCTGATTTCGCCGTCATAGTAGCCCAACTGGGTCAGCCGCGTCTGCACGGTAGAGACGAGCACGCCCTGGTCATGCAGGCGGATGGTGATGCCGGAGAGGGCGGGAAGCGTCTTGATGGAAACCTTCGTGCCGGAGGAATTCTTAGGCTGACCGTGGAAAATCAGCGCTTGCAGGTTCGCGTCCGCAATGCCGTTCATGGGCAGGCTGTTCATCTTCTGCAAAGCGATAACCGCCTGCGTGGTGGTGGTACTGTAAGTGCCGTCGGGCGTGCTGGTCAGGTAGCCCAGTTCCGCCAGCGCCTGCTGGAGCGCCAGCACCTGATTGCCTGTCGAGCCGTTTTGCAGCACTTTGTAGGTGCTGTCTTCTAAAATAGGCGCGCTGGTCGGCACAGCCGTCGGGGCGGCGGTCGGTTCCACCACCGTCAGCAGCTTCAAATACGCCGTCATGCAGTAGCCCGTTTTTTCCTGATACGTCACCTGCGCCCAGTCGCCGCTGACGCCGTGGATGATGACGGTCGCGCCCTTGGGGATGGTGGTCACGCGCGCGCTGGTGGTGGAGCGGGTCGTGCGCAGATTGACGGAGGATTTCGTCGTCGTGTAGTACGGGAAGCCATACGCGACGCTGCCGGATTCGGACGTGTTTGTCGTCACCTGCTCGGCGTACTGCTTGAAGATATAGCCGACTTGCCCGTCATAGGTGACGCAGAGGAAATTGCCGCTTGCGCCCGTGACGGTCAGAATCGTTCCCTTCGGGATACGGGCGATGATGTTGCTCTCCGCCGACGAGGGGCTGCGGCGCAGGTTGGTATCCGCATTCACGGACGCGCTGTAAGGATAGCTTGTCCCCGCCGCCAGCGAGAAGGCGGTCAGGCTGCCCAGCAGACAGCAGAGCGCCAGCAGGCAGCACAGGAATCGGCGTGTGGTAGATTTGGTCATGAGCCCGTTCCTCCTGAAAGTAAGACTATTTCCGGCATGTATTTCGGTTGCAAATTGCGTTTGTCCATCAAAAAAGCCGGGGCAAAATTCCCCAGCTTCATTGTACCGATTTGGGCGGAAAATGTCAATCGTTCGCGCATTCTTTTGCGTGATGGTTGGGTGAATTTACAATTATGCTTTTGAAATGTGTGGAAGGGATGACGATGCCGAAGGGGTCAAGGTGACGATTGGAAAGCCCCCTTGTCGCGTCTGCAGACGCGAGCCCCCTGAAACAAATACATCCATGCGTGTGAGAAACAGACGTATGGAATGCAGACTGGATTCGGGAAAGGGCATCCCAACCCCTTCTGCCAGCGCCGCTGTATCCTTCTGTATCGCTCACACCGCCGTCAGCTCCAGCGGCTTGGCGATGTGCTCATTCATGCCGACCGTCTTGGCGGCCTGCACATCCTCGGCAAAGGCGTTGGCGGTCATGGCGACAATCGGCACACGCTTGCAGTAATTGCGCGCGCTGCTGCGGATGGCGCGGGTCGCGTCGTAGCCATTCATCCGCGGCATCTGAATGTCCATGAACACCATGTCGTAATATCCGTCGGGGCAGTTAGCCAGACAATCCACCGCCTCAATGCCGTCCCACGCGCAATCGACCGTCAGCCCGCTCATTTTCAGCAGTTCTGCGGCAATCTCGGCATTGAGCTGATTGTCCTCTACCAGCAGCACGCGCCGCCCGGGCTTCCTGCCGCGCGCTTTCCCGTGGCGAGAACAGACATTGCGCCGCGGAAAAAATCAAAAACTTGCCCAACACCCCTTGACAGTGGGGCAAAGGTATGGTATACTATTTCCTGTCGCCGGATGAATCGTCTGGTGCATGTGGTCTGTTGGCTCAGTTGGTAGAGCACATCGTTCACATCGATGGGGTCACTGGTTCGAGTCCAGTACAGACCACGCAATCCTCGATCTGCAAAGGTCGGGGATTTTTTCATTATCGTTGCAGAAAAGGATGGTGTCAAGCATGACCAAGTTCGTCCCCCGCCCCAAGCTCAGCAAGAAAGCCCGCAAAGAACTGGACGCCCAGAAGCGCACAACATGGGCGTTTTCCCCGGTGACGAAGAAAGTCGAGAGCAAGAAAATCTACAACCGCAAGAAAGCCGCTCATGTGTGGAGGGATGATTCCAGCATGAGCGGTTTTTGCTGCACTGGGGATGGTGCTGCGGCGAACGCCGCCCGTGGCAGCATTTGAATCATGTAACGGGCTTGCAGGATTTTTTGTTTGTCTGGTATATAAAAACTCAATATAGACTGGTAATTCACGCTGTATTATGCTATAATATGTTGTCATCAATGTACAATTACACGCTGGCGCTCAAAGGAGCGGGAATTGTGATCAAGAACAATGTGGAAATTGACAGAAAAGTCATGTGTATCGAAGCTGGAACGATACAGCCAAGCTGGCGCAGGGAATCAACGCTACACCGGCTTATGTCAACCGGGTGATCCAGCAGAAGAAACTTTTGTCAACAAAAGCTCTGTCAATATGATTGAGGCTTGAACTATGATATCCAGTTGACTTATGTAAAACGAGTCAAAAACAGGCAAGACAGTATCAGTGACGGCTGGAGAAGGAAAATACGATGAGAAAGATAACCCGATCGTTGACGACGACAACCCATGTTTATAGTGATCACCCTAATTGGGGACTTGGCGAGATTGTCGGTTGGACAGGTTCGGACGCATTAGATATCATATTCGAAAACGGAAAATACTGTCAATTAAACTACAAATACTACCATGCAAAAGAAAGCATAGAACTTTGCTATGTCAGACTTTCAGATGTCAGCCAACTTGTTGTTTTTCTTCGGGAGCGAAGTGTTTGCCACCTTGTCCATTTTACGCATATCAATAACTTGACGTCAATTGTAAAACAAGGCATTCTTCCGAGAACGTCAGTTAAAGAAAAAGGAATTGTATCTGATGACACGCGGTTGGATGGCAATGAGGAATATGGTTGCTTTTCCTTGACTTATCCGAATTATCTGATGCTGTATCAAAAGAGAAAAAGGAACCCTGGTCAGTACATCATCCTGATGATTGACATAGAAGCTCTTTCTGAAATCAAAGAAGAAGGCATATTGTTTTTTCCTGGAAACGCAGCAAGGTCTGACTTGCGTGGAAAAGGCGGTCATGGCACAGCCGCTATTGAAGCAATGTTTGCGGATAATATCTTATCTAAAGATGGAATCAGCATACGTAGAGAAGAACAGCATCTGGAATCTCAATACACCACTGACCCACAGGCAGAAGTCCAGGTAAAAGTTGCAATTCCAGCAAAATATATCCGCACCATATATGTGGAAGACAATGAAATGAAAAGCAAGGTGAAGTCATTGATTAGCGGGGCTGATATTATGATTGAAGTGAATGCTAATATGTTTTGGCCGGAGTATCCTCTTTGGGACGACTACGAAAAAAAGCGGAAAGTAAAGTGAGGAGACATCAATGGCAAAAAGACCAGTATTTAAGGCGGTTGCTGTTTTTCCATATGTTGAAGTGATTCAGACAGAGTTTATTTATTTCCCTGGATTCTCTCCTTCACAGGCTCAAAAGTCTGCGGAGAGCTTGCATCATTCTTACCTGGAAAAATATCCAGCGGATTCAGGGAAAATACTCGAAGTTTCAACGAAATCAACAATGCCTTTAGGCAATGCGCTGAGCGCGTTCAATTTGTGTTACCGAATGAATAACGGCGATGATATTCCTCTGGAATGTGTATTCCAAGCCGGAAAATGTTTTGAGAACGGAAATCAATATAAAGACCTGCTTAAAGCGTCGGCAAGGGAAGCCAAGAGAGATCCCAGATTGAGAGAATCCGGAGCGCTCGTTAAGTTTGAATTGGAAGGAAGGTATTTCCCGCTTGTTCCTCGAACCCTCTTCTACGATTGGCTTTATATAGCCGCTCTTATGCAGCACGAGTGCCTGGCTGAAAAAGCTATGGCTTATTCCACTTTCACAGACATAGCCTTTAACCCTGAAAAATCGATCAATTGTCAAGCAAGATCAGTTGCATTGTATGTGGCTTTACGCACAGCTGATAAGTTAGCCGAGGCAATGAAGGATGTTGAGACCTTCCAGCGTCTTGTCTATCCTAAAGAATCTACGGAAGCCGCGGTACAAGAGCCCCAAAGAACCAGGCAATTGACTTTGTTTGATTCAGAAGTATTTACTACAAGAGATTGAAAGGAGAACCATCATGAAGTTAAGCAATTTTGTTAGTAAAGAACCTCGTGCGCTTCCTGTCTTCATCCTCGCAGATACATCCGGCAGCATGATGGGAGCCAAGATCAACGAATTGAATCTTGCTCTCCGTCAAATGGTTTCCGAATTTCAGAATGTAGACGAAATTCGTGGTAAATTTCAGCTTTCCATTATTACTTTTGGCCCCATCGTGCAGGTAATCCAACCGTTAGCCGATATTGAAGGCATCCAATTGAAGGAGCTGACTGCCGGAGGCAGGACCCCTATGGGAGCAGCGTTTGAAACCGTGTCCGCCATGATTGAAGATAAATTGGTTGTCTCCTCTCGCTCATACACGCCGACTATCGTTCTTGTTAGCGACGGAGTCCCAACAGACTGCCCCACAAAGTATCATTCACTTGGTGATTACAGTGAGTGGAACGCCTTGAATGAATTGAAGAATGGAGAGCGCAGCAGAAAATGTCAGCGCCTTGCGTTAGCAATCGGAGATGACGCTGACGTGAAAATGCTGCGGGAATTTATCGGGAATGCTGAGACTCCGCTGATAAAGGCGCATAATGTTCAAGGAATATCAAAATTCTTCAAATGGGTTACGATGTCCACAATTGCCAGAATGAGCAGCGTAAACCCAGATATTGTTCAGCCGGCGAATGTTGTTTTCGACATTGAGGATGAGGATATCATCATATGATTATCAATGAGTCGTTTCCAGGAAAAGTGCATGCCGTTGCCATAACAGATATCGGGGCCAGACACACAGCAATGGGCCTTCCGAATCAGGATTGTTCGGCATTCTACTTTCATGATGATCAGTTCTTTATGGCAGTTTCCGACGGTGTTGGTTCCTGTAAGCATGCCGACGCCGGATCAAAGCTGGCATGTCAGATTAGCAGAATCATATTCGATCATTTGCTTGATGGATCTTTTCCATGGAACGGAGATGCCATAGTAAAAGAAATCTGTTCATTATGGACATTAAAAGTCCCTTCTGCTGATCCTTTGGATTATTGCGCAACATTGAAAGCGGCTTTTGTGAAGCAAGGACTGCTTATCGCTGTTTCCATCGGAGACGGGCTTCTTCTGGCTGCGGACAGCAGACAACAGATTCATGCAAAGGAGAAAGCTTCAGATTTTTTGAATGAAACAGTCTGTCTCTATCCAGGAGTGACAGAAAAGTCGTTTTGGTGTCAAGAGATGAATACGTTTCCAGGTGCTTGCGCGATATTCATTTGCTCTGACGGAATTGCGAACGCATTATTGGAAAACCAGGAATCATTGCTGATTGAGACCATTCGGAATGAGACAGATATCGACTCGCTTCGTGAGGAACTGACCGAGTTGTTTGAAGACGCAAGGCTTATGAATGCCGATGACAAGACGCTGGGAGTTGTAAAGTATGATTACTAAGATGCCAAATCTCTGCGGCCAAACGGTCACGGGTGAACGGGGCGGAAAGTATCATCTGACCGAGATAAAAGGTCAAGGAGCACAGGGAGTGGTCTATGCTGAGCAGACCGGGAAATATATGATCAAGCTATATTATCCCAGTGATAAAGCTGATCGCGATCGTGAACTTATAAAAAAACTTCGATTCGTTATGGAGGTAGAAAAGCCTAAGAACTTTGTTGTTCTCTACGAGCTGATAACAACTCCATACATCGGATATGCTATGGAACGGCTTGAAGGATATACTTCGCTGAATACGTTCCTTATACCTGATCCCAAAGTACCGTTTCCGAATTGGTACAATTCCGACAGAGGCTTTCGTCAAAGAATTACCATTGGCTATATTATAGCGAAGGCTTTCGGTGAAATCGCGGATAGAAATCTTTCATACTGCGATATCTCTGGCAATAACATTTTTGTCAAGCTTTCCAGAAACGGTCCAATTGTAAAAATGATAGACATCGATAACCTTTACATCGCAGGGCGCGGAAGCAGTTCGGTGCTCGGAACACCTCGCTATATTGCCCCGGAGGTTATTCGCGGCGATCATACCCCGGATGTTCTTTCTGATAACTATTCGCTGGCTGTACTTCTGTTTGAACTGCTCAGAGTCGGTCATCCCTATATCAGTGACGATGTCCTTGAAGGAACTCCCGAAGATGAAGAAAGAGCCTATTCCGGTGAAGGTGAGTATGTGACAGAAGCCAATTCGACAAACATGCTCCCGGAGGAAGCCGCGTTTACTGATAAGCTTCGTGACCTGTTTACTCGCTGTTTTGTTGACGGAAAGAAAAACAGACTTTTGCGTCCGTCACCGCGTGAGTTCGAGTTTGCCCTTATGGAAGCGAGCAATAAACTAATACACTGTCCACACTGTAATGCATGGCATTACGCAAGAAGGGATCAGACCATAGGGAAATATCTATGTCCGTGGTGCGAAGAAGAATCAAAGCCGCGCGCGTGGCTGAATTTTTATGAGTATCTATATTCTGGAAACGACGTATGGGATATATCAGAGAGGCTCGGCGCAGAGCGGAAGAACAGCTATATTCTCAGGGATCTCGACCACAACAAGGTAAAGAACAACTATATTATTGACATCGGCGGACCAAATGATGGCATGATCAAATCGGAAGATTTCCTGAGTTTTCTCCGCGGGAAGGATGGACATTATTATGTCTATAATGAATTTGGTAAAACCGGCATCTGGCTGCTAAGAAAAAAGGCTGCGAAAAAGGTTCATATTCTTCCAGGTAAGTATGAACTGCTTGAATCAAAAGATGAAATCTATTTTCTTGACGATGCTGGTAACGGGATAGCGCTCACAGCGGGAGACAAGCGATATATGTGCGCTCGTGTGGCGAGATTCGTGGAGGATAAGCAATGAAGATTTCAGATATCGCAGCCGCGAAACAACTAAAAATCAGGTTTGAGGTTCCAGACGCTCGGAGTAAATTTCCCAAAGCGGCGGATACTTACCTGTCTGTTGAGGGGACAGATTCTCCCTATGAGTTTATCATCCAGACCTTCGAGCAGCGGAGCGGGTCAAATCATGAATCTGTAATTGGTCGTGTAGACGCTTCGACTGCGGATTATCTTCATGACCTGCTTATGGGTCCCGATCAAGGTGGCCTTCACAGTTTTTTCGAACTGGAGAATGTTGAGGCACGGTGGGTCGAAGTGCAGGCATATGGCTTTGAATCCTTAACAGATTACCAGACTGACGTCATTCTTCAGATTCCGCGGGAGCTTGCCGAACACTATACGGAGCAGCGTCTCAGAGAGATGTTTGTGTGGACAGGCTTGGGAAAAGACGCGGTGTTCTGCCTAAATTATAAGAATGCCAGAAGAAATCAAGCTGAAGTGCGTTTCTTGTCGAGAAGCGCTCAAATACACGCAAACAGCACCGATAGAGGCATCATCGTTACTTCTAAGTCTCCATCCGCGCTTCGGCAGGACGCCTATAGTGGTCTTCCTGTTAATATGTTTCTCGCGCCAAATGTGCATTTTGTAGTGGATACCGGTTCATCATCAGAGATAGATAAGAAAATTTCTGATACCATTCGCGAAATGGCTGAACCTAAAGGATATTTGAATAGATGGACCGCGTATGAAGAGTTATCTGTACAGCTTCGCAATGAAGAGGCGGATAACTTTGGCAAGATCCCGTACTTTGACGTGATTAGAGAAGATGATCTTGACCAAACTGTACTTGAGTTTCAAATCTCAAGAGAGGACAGAGTATCTTTTGAACAGAACATAAGTCTTGAGGTAAGGCCATCAGAAGATGAGGATGCGCGCGCTGTGTTTGTAGGAACAGTTACAAGAGTGAAAGCGGACAGCGTAGTAACTGTGCTTAAAGCCACAAATGGAATATTTGAAGTCCCCGGCTCAGGTATATTAACTCTATCCACCTTTGGAGACAGAGTCATTTCAGAACGCCGCAAGCGGGCAAAAGATAGAATTATTCAAAAGGCATCACCAATCAAATATCTGGGGGCACTCGTTGAAAACGGAACCAGCCATTTTTCTGAAAGTTGGGGATCACACAAAGGCGTAACAAAAGAATTAGAAAAAAGTTTTGAGCGCAGCAAAACGCTTAATGAGATGCAGCGTATCGCTCTCGAGACGGCAATCAACACACCAGATATCGCCTTGATTCAAGGGCCTCCCGGAACCGGAAAAACAACGGTTATCAAGGCTATACAAGAACGCTTTCGGGAACTGTTTGAAGCGGAGGAGCGCCAACGGCAGAGAGCGGATCCTGAATATACCACTCACAGTCCGCGCATCCTCATTTCGAGCTTTCAAAATGAAGCTGTCGACAACGCGATTGCCGATCCCCTACCGGGAGATATGCCCGCAAATCGAAAAGGAAGAAGAGCTGATATAAGGGAGCAGAGCACCCGTGCCCTTGGCGAATGGTATTCACGCCTAAAAGCGGAACTTGAGAGCGGATTAAACAACGAAGCTATGGCGTGCTTCTGCGCGACAAGAAGAAAGCTCTCAGATCAATACTTTGCGTATGTTAAGAGCGGCGAAAGCATTGATGACGCCGTCCAACTAATCCGAGAATATCTAGCTCTCGGTGAAGACTGCTTCCCCAAAGAGACAGTGCGGACGGCGTATGAAATCATCGCCGCATACAACAAAGGACAGTCAACATCCGAGGATGATGAAGAGGCAGAACTGAGAAGACTTCTTGAAGGACAGAGAATCGTAGCAGAATCCTATGCGGATGACGGCGAGGATCAAGCCGGAAAGTTACTGATCTATTTGCGCAACCATCCAGGACTGGACGTTGATGAAACTGACATTTCCGCAATTAATGAAATGTATTTTTCGGATGAATCAGATACCGAGGTTTACCATCGGTATGTTTCCGCTGTCGTCAAATTGATGGATACTTATGGTCGAATCGAACACAGATTGGATTTAAGCGACACGGAAAGCATTAGCCAGTTTCTTTTGAAACTTGCAGATGAATATGCTAACGGATTCCTGACCGCAAATCCCGACTTGTCAGCGAAAACAGCCATAATAGTCAGTGATTTCCTCGCGCGGCTCGAACAGGAATATGAAACAGTGGTTTCAAAATATTCACTGACAACGGCTGCAACTTGTCAAAGCGCATTGGACTGGAGAGATGATAACAGCCAAGTATATGATCTGGTAATTATCGATGAGGCGGCAAGGGCCAATCCCCTTGATCTTCTCATACCAATGTCCATGGGAAAAAAGATCATACTTGTTGGCGACCACAAACAGTTGCCTCCAATGCTGGAACCGGATATCGTCAAGAAGCTTCAGGAAAATCCTGAGTTCAGGAATATACCTGATATCGAAGTGAGTTTGTTCGAAAGACTGTTCGAGATTTCCTTTAAAGAAAAAAGCAGCCATATTAAGGCTGTTCGACTCGAACAGCAGTACAGGATGCATCCAGATATTTGTCAGTTCGTCAGCAATGTATTCTACGATGGTGCATTAAAGCCCGGGGTTTCAGCCGAAAAAAGAAATAGTCCCCTTTCAATTAATCAGGGCAAGGCTCTGACCTTTATCAGTGTGCCAATTACGCGAGGCTCTGAAACAGGAGACGGGAGCCGTTCCAGAATGCGCCGCGCGGAAGTAGAGACGGTGATCAAAGAATTGCAGAGCATATTACGCAACGATCCCGGAAAAAGGATAGGAATCATTACATTCTACTCAGCACAAGCGAAGGCTCTGTTGGAAGAAATACAAAAGTTCTTGGATGAGGAGCAGAAACGTTTAGTCGAAGTCGGAACCGTGGACGCCTTCCAGGGAAAAGAATATGACTATGTTATCCTGTCCGCCGTTCGGTCAAATGAGATCAAAAATGATCCGCAGAAGAGTGTGGGATTCCTGGTAAAGCCAAACCGTTTGTGTGTTGCCTTTAGCCGTGCCCAAAGACAGTTGATTGTTTGTGGGGATCCCAACACGCTCCAGCAGGTTGATCCTTTCGACAAGCTGATGAACCTTTGCAAAACCGGAAAGGAGGGATTGTACCGTGAGTGCTGATGTATTGGTTTTCAGCGAGGGCAGAGACGATGAACAGAGACAATCTTATAATGTCCTTCTCCCGGTTTACGCTGTTGAATGCGAAGCCCGCCCTCCTATGGAAACGGAATTAGACGCATATGAAGAAGCAGTCCTGAAATTTTTGAATATTGATTTGCCGCCGGCTTCTATACGAAACGCGATCAATGTTACGCCGGGCATGCTCGACACTATCTTTGCACAGCTCGCGCAGAGCGGTTATGCCGAAAGAAAAAAGAATGTCGCTTGGCAAATAACAGAAGCAGGTCAGAAATACCTGAAAAACGAACCAACCGAGGAACAGGTATCCAAGAACAGCGAGTATGGATACATGTTTGTCAGCGCGTTAAGGAAGGACATCCTATGCTATTTTCACAAGGGACCAATAGACAAGATTTTGGTCAGGCAATCTACGCAAAAGGATCTTGTCCTGAAAAGAAATGGAAATGAGCAGGAAACTTTTACAGGTATCGCTGTTTCCAGCCGCCAGCTTGGTCGGGTATACGCCGAATGGCGGAAACTGGACGAAAGACTTGCGGTAAACGATCGAAGTGAACAAAGAAAAGAGATCGTAGAGGAATCCCGCATTATAGCGGAACAACTCTTCGCGGATCTAGAATCTTACGATGAAGTTGACGAAACACCTTTACCGGAACGAGTTGATACTCCGCCGAACGACTTCATTAATGAAGACTTTGGCGAAGATAAGGACGACAGAAAACGCTATATCAGAAAGCTTGAAACACCGTCCAAACGCTTCTACATTCAGATTCGTCTGCTTTTTGACCCCGCCAAATTAAACGGATATGATACCGAATCTCCTTTTACCTGGCTAGGCGGAATTGATTCCCCGTGGTTTTTGCGTCAGATTCAATGGATGGCACGCAGTGAGGGGATAACTCTTGATAACATTCCTTTGAGGGAATTCCTTGAACGGGAATGCGTAAAATTCGGCGGTACAGCTCCGCTGAAAGAAAAGGACGTTTCTGTACACATGCTGCAAGTTATTCCGCGCCTGAAGTATCACAAGGAGAAGTTTCCATCGCTGTACAACATATATCCGGAACTGTACAGCCTCCAGCAGCGGGCGTCTTCACTTTTGGAAAAGGAAAGTGTTGTTACACAGTTCTGTACAAAACTGCTGGAACCGCTTTTCAACATGATTTTCAAAGCCGTTCCGGAGAATACATTACATCGAATTAGAGGTCAGATAAGAAGAGATGACCAGGCAGGAGACGCAAATCTCGTTTGCCAACGCATAGAAAGTGCCGCAGGCATTTCGATGACTGCGTTCGGATGGAATGTCGGCATGGTGATGACCGCGATAGGACGTTTGGAACGCACTCACGGAAACAGCACCTTGGAAAAAGCAATCAATCTCTTGACGCTTTATGCATATGCGCCGTCTCCTGATATTAGACGGTATGTTGAAGCGGAGGGACTTTCAAACCACCTGATGAAAGTGGGGCAACTTAATGACATAAGGAGGTCTGTGTCGCACGATACAAACCATCGGTTCAACGAGCGTGACTATGATCAGTTCATGCAGCTTGTCTATCCAATTGCGGATAGACTTTTACTCGCAATTGTAGGAGGATAAGAAACATGGCCAAAAAGGCAAAACGGCAGCCCTACAAAAAACCGCAACAAGCGACCCCGCAAAAGCCCGTAAGCACTGATTCTGTAGTTACATCGGAAGCGGTCTCCCCAACGGCTGAAACTCACCTCCCGGTTGTAACAATCGATGATGTAAAGAACAGCGCCACCGAGTCGGAATTTGCGGCTAAGAAGGAGACACTTATCAACCAACTCGATGAAGAAATCTCCATGTATCAGGGCATGGTAGATGACGAAAAAGCAAAGGCCGAACAAGCAGCTGCCGACGCTGAATCAGCGCGTACCGCTCTCGCTGATGTGAACGCGCAACTTGAGCCGGCCCGCGCGGAACTCGATGCTTTGTTGAGGCAGCAACGAGAAGCGGAAGCCGCGAGGGATAAAGCTGCTTCCGAAGTCGAATCTGTCAAGACGAAAGTGGAACAAGAAGCAGAAAGGATTACCGCCGAAGCGCAGAAGAAAGCGGAAAGGCAAGTTGCTGAAGCGACGGCAGATGCGGCAAAAACGCGAGATCAGGCTAAAGCCAAAGCAAGAGAAGCCCTTCGTGAACTAAGTGATTCACTAGCTAAGCAAGGCGAAGATCTCGAGACGCGTGAGGAACAGCTTCAAGCTGATCGCGCCAAACTAAAAAAAGAGCAGAAGCTTTTAAAACTTGATAGAGAGGGCTTTCAGGGCGAGCAAGAGGCTTTACAGCGGCAGCGTGAGCTTTACACTACGGCGAATCCTGCCTATTGTGAACAGCTAAAACGCGAACTTGACGGCAAGGTTGCCGCTTATGATCAGCTTCTTGCCGACTATAATTCACTTCGCAGTCAGTTTGTTACACTGCAGGTCCAAGTGGATGAGATCCGTACTGAAGTGCAAGAACCTGATGGAAGCCGCCGAATATATTCCATGAAGGAACTTCTGGAACGTATTCGGCAGCTCACCTCCCAACTGGAGGTACAACGGGATCTTTTGGATGATTATCCGGATATAGAAAGCGTCCGTCAGCTTCAAAGTCAGGCAGCATTGTGTAATAAGCTCGAAGGCCAACTGCGGGATGCTGAACATGATCGCGACACTTTCAGAGATCAGGCGATGGCTGAACGCAGGCTCAATAGCGAACTGGCTGCTGCTCGCCGGGAGTTGGACGCAACGCACGCGCTGAATGAGCATCTGTTGAATGAATTGGAAAAAAACAAAAAAGCTCTTGAAAACAGGAACGGCAACATTTGCCCCGCTTTGACAAAGGTGGACGATGAGACTGAGGATGGGTCCGATTGCCAGAAGCATTGGACTGAGCACAGACGGAGGCCCTCCATAAAGTCACTTAAGGATCTAGTAGAACTAGTCTATTCTTATGCTGGCAACGGCAATGCCGGTGAACGTTTGTACTATACAAGAAATGATATCCGGGCGTTCCTCGCGGGCATGGCGGTTAGCAGATTGATTATGCTTGAAGGTATGTCTGGCACAGGAAAATCCAGTCTGCCAAGAATTTTCTCAAAGGCAATCTCTGGAGATCATCATCTAATCCCGGTTGAATCTTCGTGGCGTGACCGGAATGAACTGCTGGGATATTACAACGATTTCAACAAGCTGTTCAATGCTAAGACATTTACAATCGAGCTGTATAGAAGCGGAAAAGCTCCGGATATTCCAACGTTCATAGTTCTCGATGAAATGAATCTGGCCAGAATAGAATACTATTTCTCTGACTTTCTCGCTATCCTTCAGGAACCTGATCAGAAAAAGTGGCTTATTGATCTTGTTTCAACAGACATGAGAACCTTACCGACAGAGCTGTCTTCTGATGTTGAGAAAAAACTCAGGGCGGTCAGTACTACTGCGTTTGAGATCTGGCGAAAGAAACAGCAAGAACGTCAAGGGGACTTAAAGGTCTCACTTTCGGAGCAGGAAGAAAAGGCGCTTTTCGAACAGCTTGCTCGTCTGGGAGCTTTGATCGGCGCGAAAGATCTCGTGGATGGAAGACAGATTCGAGTAGCACCCAATATATGGTTTGTCGGAACAGCTAATCAGGATGAATCTACGTTTGAGGTCAGCGATAAAGTATATGACCGCGCCCAAGTTATTTCTCTGAATAAAAAGGGAAAAGCGGAAGGCCCTTATGACCCTAAGGCCCAGCCTGGTTTCATATCTGTGGAATTGTTACTGCAACTGTTTGAGGGTGCGGGCGAAGGTCAAAGGAAACAGGTGGAAGAACGGCTGGAGGCGATAGATACTGTTCTAATGCAATACTTCGATCTGTCGTTCGGCAACCGTATTGTTACGCAAACCATAAAGTTCGCAGCCGTATATGTCGCGGCGGGTGGCTCCCTTAACGACGCTCTAGATGCCCAGATCTCCACCAAGATTGTCAGAAAGGTATTGACCAGTGACAATTCAGAGGGATTTATGGCGCTGGAAGATGCCTGCAAGGGCTATGAAAAAACTCTTGCAACGGTGTACAAAGGGAACATAATAAAAAACTTAATAATGGACTGCCAATC